>Ga0256405_10000985_pt1 | contig 85386 bp, 68 predicted proteins | sample RumenRJG_02DNA_FD_189096 | JGI IMG/M metagenome (GOLD analysis project Ga0256405, IMG submission 189096) | Bovine rumen microbial communities from Lethbridge, Alberta, Canada - RJG_02 | ecosystem: Host-associated > Mammals > Digestive system > Stomach > Rumen | place: Canada: Alberta... | reverse complement strand
TAACAGTTTCCCATCTTTTCTTGAATGTAAGCCCCACCTATTTTTCCCACCTAAGGAATTTTATCTTATTTGGAATTCTTTAAATAGAGGGGCTTAAGTTGATGATGTTAAGCATGCTAGCATGCGGCTTCGATAAGCTGTTTTCATGACTGGGAGCCATTTTTAGCAGGGAATATTTTATAATGCACGTGCCCTGTGCTCGGTCCTAAAACATACTTCCCAAAAAAACGCAATTTCGATATAGTATATAGCGTCAAAGGCGACATCGTTCAAAGGGGGCGGTGTCGCTTTTTTTTGTGTTCAGGCGAGGTTAGAAATGCCACTTAATAAAAATATCCATAAAGTTATGATTATTGGTTCCGGCCCGATTGTAATTGGTCAGGCAGCGGAATTTGATTATGCGGGAAACCAGGCTTGTAAGGCCTTAAAGTCGCTTGGCCTTGAAGTCTGCCTTGTGAATTCAAACCCTGCCACATTGATGACAGACCATTTTATGGCGGATGAGATTTATCTTGAGCCGCTCACGCTAGAATCTTTGCAGCGGATTATCGAAAAAGAAAAGCCTGATTCGCTCCTTTCGACTCTGGGCGGACAGACTGGCCTTACTTTAAGCATGGAGCTTGCAAAATCAGGATTTTTGGAGAGCCATAATGTCAAGCTTTTGGGAGCTCGTCCTGCTACAATCGACAAGGCCGAAGATCGCCAGCTTTTTAAGGATACGATGGAAGCGATCGGCGAGCCTTGCATTCCAAGCAAAGTCGTTACGACCTACGAAGATGCCGTAGATTTTGTTCACAATGTTATTGGTTTTCCTGCAATTATCCGGCCTGCCTTTACTCTGGGCGGAACAGGCGGCGGAATCGTAAACAATGACCGCGAGCTTGATGAGATTGCCCACAACGGCCTTCATCGTTCGCCGATTCATCAGATTCTTGTAGAAAAATGTATCAGCGGATGGAAGGAAGTTGAATTTGAGGTAATGCGGGATTCAAGCGGGAACGTAATCACTGTCTGTTCAATGGAAAACTTCGACCCAGTAGGCGTCCACACAGGAGACTCAATCGTAATCGCCCCCACGGTAACTCTTGCTGACAAAGAATATCAGATGCTCCGAAGCGCGGCTTTGAACATAATTTCAGCCCTTGAGATTGAAGGCGGCTGTAACTGTCAGTTCGCGCTTAATCCTGACTCTTTTGAATATGCCGTAATTGAAGTTAATCCGCGTGTAAGCCGTTCGAGTGCCCTGGCTTCAAAGGCAACAGGCTATCCGATTGCGAAAGTCGCGGCTCTGATTGCGGTTGGTTTTACTCTCGATGAAATCCCCAACTTCGTTACCAAAAAGACAAAGGCATGCTTTGAGCCGGTTCTGGATTATGTCGTAGTAAAAATGCCAAAATTTCCCTTTGACAAATTCGTTTATGCGGCGCGAAAGCTCGGCACTCAGATGAAAGCCACGGGCGAGGTAATGGCAATCGGCCAGAATTTTGAGGAAGCGATTTTGAAGGCGGCGCGTGGGCTTGAAGTCGGTGTAAAAGATTTGAATTTCCCAGCCTTTGAAAAGGAAAGTGACGAGAAAATCCGCGAGCGTGTCACAAAATGCACAGACCAGAGAATTTTTGCGATTTATCAGGCTTTGAAGCGAAAATTGCTCTCAGTTGAAGAAATCCACGAAATCACGAAGATTGACGAATGGTTTTTGTGGAAGCTCGAGAATATTTGTGAAAAAGAGATGCCACACAGATTCGATTTTGCTACGCAAAATCAAGAAAATACTATAAAGTCTGAAAATGGGGATTCCGTAGGAATTCCGAATCCAAACAGCCGCAAAAACGAAGGCGGCAGGTGTGGCAATACTTCTATGCTCTATCCACCACGTTCATTTAAAATGGTCGATACTTGTGCGGGTGAGTTTGATGCGGAAACGCCTTATTTCTATTCAACCTCAGGCGGCGAAAACGAAGCCGAGAAATTTTTGGCAGCGCAGAGAAGCGGGGATTTTAAGGGGCTGAGCCCCTTAGGAGAAGGGGTAGCGACCAACGAAGTGGGCGCGCAGGGGGAGACTTCCCCCAACTGCAAATCCAAAGGCACAATCGTCGTTCTTGGTTCAGGTCCAATCCGAATCGGGCAGGGAATCGAGTTCGACTATGCCAGTGTTCAGTGCGTGCGTGCGCTTAAAAAATTGGGCTACGAGGTTGCAATCGTGAACAACAACCCGGAGACCGTTTCCACCGACTTTGACACGGCAGACAGGCTTTATTTTGAGCCTTTGACTCCGGTCGATGTGATGAACGTGCTTGCCGTGGAAAAACCGCTTGGCGTTGTCGTTGCCTTTGGTGGCGGAACAGCAATCAAGCTTGCAAAATATCTGGACGGGCAGGGCGTCAGGATTCTTGGAACGAGTGCCGATGCGATTGACCTTGCCGAAGACCGTGAGCGTTTTGAGGAACTTTGCGACCGGCTGAACATCAAGCGGCCAAAAGGAATGACGGTCTTTACGGAAGTTGAGGCTCTTGAAGCAGCCGAAAAAATCACTTACCCGGTTTTGATGCGTCCGAGCTATGTTTTGGGCGGACAGAACATGATTGTCGCGCGAAATTCTGCCGATGTCAAAGAATACATGGCGATTATCCTGAGGCAGAAAATCGAAAATCCTGTCCTGATTGACAAATATATGGAAGGAAAGGAGCTTGAAGTCGATTGTATCTGTGACGGTGAGAATGTCCTTATTCCGGGCATAATGGAGCATGTGGAGCGTACTGGAATCCATTCAGGCGACTCGATTGCCGTTTATCCAGGCGAGTTTGATGCTGAGATTGAGGCAAAAATTGTCCGTCAGTCGGTTGACCTGGCTCTTGCGCTGGGAACTAAGGGGCTGGTTAATATTCAGTATCTTATTTATGAAAATGATTTGTACATTATCGAAGCAAATCCTCGTTCCAGCCGAACAGTTCCTTATATTTCAAAAGTTTCTGGAATTCCTATGATTGACCTTGCGACTCGTGCCATGCTGGGCGAGAAGGTGAGCGAGATGGGATATGGAACAGGCTTATACCGAAAGCCGAATTATTTTGCGGTGAAAGTGCCTGTATTCAGTTTTGAAAAGCTCATGGACGTGGACACTCATCTTGGGCCTGAGATGAAGTCAACTGGAGAAGTTCTTGGAATTGCGCGTACTCGAAAAGAGGCGATTTTCAAGGGAATGGCCGCGGCCGGCTGGAAGATGATTCGACCGAAAATTTACCACACAGATTCGGAATCGTTACGCGATTCCACTGAAGAAAAGAAAAACGCTAAAAAAGAAACGGCGTTAGACGTTTCCAATCCGTGTGGCGTTCTTTTCTCTGTTCGTCAGAGCGACTTGCCAGAACTTCCTGCACTTGCTCGTAAATTCTACGACCTCGGCTTTAAATTGTATGCCACGAGCGGAAATGCGGCTACGATTGAGCGTTCTGGAATGACCGTTGAGTACGTCGCAAAAGTTCATGAAAATTACAACGACAATGTAATGACCCTTCTTGAAAGCGGAAAGGTCGTTTATGTTATCTCAACCTCAGCCAAAGGCCGTGACCCTGTTGCCGAAAGCGTCAAACTCCGCCGCCTTGCCGTAGAGCGCGACATTGATTGTCTCACCGCAATCGACACGGCCAATGCTCTGGCTGACAGCCTTGCTAGTCCTTACACTTTGAAAAACGCAAGCCTAGTGGACATAAATCACGATTTGTAATTTGTAATAAGGCAAAAAGGGGCTGTCCTAGAAGAATAAAAATGGTGATTGTCACTTCGACTTCGCTCAGTGACCGTACGCAACAAACTTCTAGGGCAGCCCCATCTTTTTAATCTCTTTTATTCATTTATTTCATCAACCAGTCATCAATCTGCTTTGCGCATTCCCGGCCTTCTGCAATTGCCCACACTACGAGCGACTGGCCTCGCCTCATGTCACCGGCCGTGAAGATTTTTGGATTTTCGGTCTGATACTTTTCGGCTGATTCTGTCAGGACTGTGTTTCGGGCAGAAAGTTTTGTTCCGAAAGCCTTTGCCGAATATTCTTCCGTACCCAAAAATCCTGCCGCAACGAGAATCAAATCTGCGCTCAGCTCTTTTTCGCTTCCTTCGATTTCAACGAGCTTTCTAACGCCGTCGACCATTTTGAATTCCACCTGGACGGTTTTCACTCCCGTGACTTTTCCGCCTTCGGAATAGATTTCTTTGATTGTGGTCTGGAAAATCCGCGGGTCATGACCGAATTTTGCTATAGATTCTTCAGCACCGTAGTCGGTTTTGAGTGTTTTGGGCCACTGTGGCCATGGATTGTCAGCGCTCCGTTCGACCGGTGGTTTAGGCATCATCTCAATCTGAGTGACGCTTTTTGCTCCGAGACGGATTGCCGTTCCGGTGCAGTCGTTACCTGTGTCGCCTCCGCCAAGCACAATTACATCTTTTCCTTCTATATATATGTCTTTTTTTTCAAGTGAAAGAGAAATGTTCTTGTTAGTGATTACCAGATCTCCGCCAAAAGATTTTTCAGCCTCGCTCAGAGACACGACTGATTTTGTTACCTTCGTAAGAAAATCCACCGCGAACATGAGTCCGCCTTTTTCGTTCGGAAGTAATTTTTCTGTGCCCTTTGCCGAGAGAGGACGGGGATTTTTTGCTCCGCAGCAGAGGGCGACCGCATCGTAATTTTTGAGAATATCTTCTGCAGAGAAAGTGCGCCCGACATCAGCATTGAAAATGAACTGAACTCCTTCTTCTTTCATAAGTTTGATTCGCCTCTCGACGATTTTTTTGTCCAGCTTCATGTTAGGAATTCCGTACATCAAAAGACCGCCGGCCCTGTCTTCACGTTCGTATACGGTGACACTGTGCCCGCGACGGTTGAGCCAGTCTGCGACGGCAAGCCCAGAAGGTCCTGAACCGATTACGGCAACTTTCTTTCCTGAGCGATTTTTTGGCACTTCCGGCTTCATGTAACCTGTGGCAAAAGCGTGCTCAATGATGTAAAGTTCGTTGTCATGGATTGTTACTGCGTCTTTTTCAAGGTTGCAGGCTTTTTCACAAAGAGCGGGGCAGACTCTGCCTGTAAATTCCGGAAAGCTTGAAGTCTTTAAAAGTCTCCATGCCGCCATATCGTACTGACCGTTGTAAAGGGCATCGTTCCACTCAGGAATATAATTGTGAAGGGGACAGCCCGTGACCATTCCTGCCAGGCGAATTGCACTCTGGCACATGGGAACACCGCAGTTCATGCATCGTCCAGCCTGTTCTCGTCGGGCTTTATCATCCAAAAAAGGGTGAAATTCCCTGAAGTTCGTGATTCGTTCAAGAGGAGCGAAATTTCCGTTCTCAATTCGTTTGTATTCCATAAATCCTGTTGTCTTTCCCATTTTTCTTCATGCCTCCACTTTTTTTACTCAGCCTGCAATCCTGCAACCTTTACTTTGAGATAGTCGTTCGGAATAATCTTCTTGAATCGCGGAATGAAATTCTCAAAGTCAGAAAGAATTTCCCCGGCCTTTTCTGAACCTGTTTCTTTTACGTGCTTTTCAAGAAGACTTCGGACTTTCTTTACATCAGGATTTGCGCCTTTTGAATCTTCCGAAGATGCTGAACTTTTTTCTTCGACCAGAGCCGTAACTTCATCGTCAAGGTCGTACATCGTCACAAATTCATGGTTGAGTTTTTTGTAAACATCATGCTTTTCATCGAGAATGTAAGCCACACCTCCGCTCATACCTGCCGCAAGGTTTCGACCTGTCTCACCCAAAATCAGAGCAAAACCGCCTGTCATGTATTCAAGCGCATGGTCGCCAGTTCCTTCAACTACAGCCGTAGCCCCGGAATTTCGCACGCAGAATCGCTCTCCGGCCACTCCGTTGATAAAAGCCTCGCCGCTTGTTGCACCAAATAGCGCGACATTTCCGATTATGATGTTCTCTTCCGCCTTGCCGGAAAAATCAGCCGCCTTTTTGACAACGATTTTTCCGCCGCTCAAACCTTTTCCAAGATAGTCGTTGGCATCTCCTTCAAGATAAACGCTCAATCCTTTTGGAATGAATGCGCCAAAACTCTGTCCGGCTCCGCCAGTAAAATGAACCTTGTAAGTGTCCTCGCCGATAGAAGAGCCGTGTTTTTTCTGAATCTCACTACCCAAAATGGTGCAGGCTGTTCGGTCGGTGGACTCTATGCGATAGCTAGGTGTTTTTGCGGGGGAAGTCTCCCCTAGGGAGCCGTCCGCTTTAGCGGAAAAACTCGTGAGACGAGTTTTTAGGCGAGTCTCGGTGAAGGCTGTGCCTGAACCGTTGTCCGCTACCCCCTCTGCGGGGACACCCCGCAACGCCCCGTTCAACAGCTTCTTGACGTCAAGCGTTTTCTCCAAGCCGAAGTCAAACAGGCTTCTCTCAGCTTTCCAGCTTTCCGTTTTCCGTTTTCCGTTTTCCACTTCCTCGTTTTCCGTTTCCTCGTTCGCAAGGACCCTGCTCAAATCAAGCAGGTTTGCCCGCTTGAAGCCTTGTTTCTCCTTGAGCTTTAAGAGGTCTGTCCGGCCACAAAGTTCTTCTACGCTTCGGATTCCGAGCTTAGCCATGTATTCACGTAGCTCTTCTGCGATAAAGCGCATGAAGTTCTCGACATATACAGCCTTACCTTTGAAATTTGCCCGGAGCTTTTCGTTCTGTGTAGCGATACCGAAAGGACAGGTGTCGCTCTGGCAGGCTCTCATCATTCGGCAGCCCATGGTTACAAGAGGAGCTGTAGCGAAACCGAATTCTTCTGCACCGAGCAAAGCCGCAATCGCAACATCCCGGCCGCTCATGAGTTTTCCGTCAGTTTCGATGATTACCCGGCCGCGCAAGCCGTTCTGAATCAAAGTTTGGTGAGCCTCGGAAAGACCGAGTTCCCACGGAAGACCCGCATTGTGAATCGAAGAAATCGGGGCAGCACCGGTTCCGCCGTCGTGACCTGAAATCAAAATTACCTGAGAGCCGGCCTTTGCGACTCCAGCCGCAACAGTTCCGACCCCGGCCTCACTTACGAGCTTGACGCTGATTCTCGCAGCACGATTTGCATTTTTCAAATCATAGATAAGCTGAGCCAAATCTTCTATAGAATAGATATCGTGGTGTGGTGGTGGAGAAATCAAGCTTACGCCCGGAGTTGCATAACGGGTCTGGGCAATCCATGGATAAACTTTCTTTCCTGGAAGATGACCGCCTTCGCCAGGTTTTGCGCCCTGAGCCATCTTAATCTGAATCTCTTTTGCAGAAAGTAAATATTCCTCGGTAACGCCGAACCTTCCCGATGCGACCTGCTTGATTGCAGAATTCCATTTAGTTCCAAGCCGCTCTGGCTTTTCACCGCCCTCACCACTGTTGCTCTTTCCGTGAAGGTGATTCATAGCCTCAGCCATGCATTTGTGTGCTTCCTCGCTGATTGAGCCGTAAGACATTGCGCCAGTCTTGAAACGCTGAACAATTTCGTCTACGCTCTCGACTTCTTCAATCGGGATTCCGCCGTTTTTGTCAAAATTGAAATCGAGCATTGCGCGCAGAGTATGAGGGTGTTCGTCCGCATCCACAAGAGCCGTGTATTCCTTGAATCGCTTGTAGTCGCCTTTTTGAGTGGATTCCTGCAAGGCGATGATTGTCTCCGGATTGTAAAGATGATCTTCTGCTCCCGGTCCCCGTCGCATTTTGTGGTAGCCTGTCGAATCCAGATGGCTGTTTTCGGTGAGACCGTTCGGATTCCAGGCCTTGTTGTGGTGGTAAATTATGTCCTCTTCGATTTCCTTGAGCCCGATTCCACCAACTCGGCTGACTGTGTTTGTAAAGTATTTTTCGGTAACTTCCTTTGAGATTCCCACAGCCTCAAAAATCTGTGCCGACTGGTAAGACTGAACGGTGCTGATTCCCATTTTTGCGGCGATTTTTACGATTCCGTTGATAATTGCCTTGTTGTAGTCCTCGATTGCAGTGTGATAGTCTTTGTCGAGAATTTTCTGGTCGATAAGCTCAGCAATGGCCTCATGAGCAAGGTAAGGATTTACCGCCCGCGCTCCGTATCCCAAGCACATTGCTGCCTGATGAACGTTTCGGACTTCGGCACTTTCAAGAATAATCGAAATCTTAGTGCGTTTTTTTGTGCGGATAAGATATTGCTCAACAGCTGAAACTGCGAGCAGGGAAGGAATACACGCATGTTCTTCGTCAACGCCACGGTCAGAAAGAACGATGATGTTGTAGCCCTGTTCATAAGCCGAATCAATCTTTGAGAAGAGGTTGTCTAGTGCTATCTCAAGTGGGCTTTTTTTATTGCCACACCTGCCGCCTTCGTTTTTGCGGCTGTTTGGATTCGAGTTTCCTACGGAAACTCCCTTTATAGAATTGCTATTATCCTCAGTGGAATTGCGTAGCAATTCCGAATCTGTGTGGCAATCTATTAAATCCTTCATCTTTATAAGTAATGACAGTGTTGTCGTTCTCAGCCCCTTCTGGTCAAGTGCCTTGATTTTAATCAAATCTGTGCCCGTGAGAATCGGGTTGTGGATTTCCAGTACATGGCAGTTCTTGCCCTTTGCGTTCAGAAGATCGCCGTCGCTTCCAACATAAACAGTGGTGTCAGTGACAATTTTTTCACGAAGCGAATCAATCGGCGGGTTTGTGACCTGGGCAAAAAGCTGCTTGAAATATTCAAAAAGACTCGGGTGATTGTCACTCATGGCTGCAAGCGGCGTGTCAACTCCCATAGACCCGATCGGCTCCACGCCTGTTTTTGCCATCTGAAGAACCATTTCGTTGACATCCTCGTAATTCCAGCCGAAAGCTCGGTAAAGTCTGTCGCGCTCTTCCTGACTTGAAACAGGAATTTTCTTGTTCGGAATTTTGAGGGAAGCAAGCTGAACGAGATTCTGGCTCAGCCACTCTCCGTAAGGATGCTGATTAGCGTAATGAGACTTAATCTCGTCGTTCGTGATGAGTTTTTTTGCTTTCGTATCGACCAGAAGCATTTTTCCTGGCATAAGACGGCTTTTTTTGACGATTTTGCTTTCAGGAATTTCAAGAACACCGACTTCAGAGCTGAGAATAAGCATATTGTCGCTTGTGATGTAATATCGGCTCGGGCGAAGTCCGTTTCGGTCAAGAGTCGCTCCCAAAACATCTCCGTCGCTGAACAAAATTGCCGCAGGACCGTCCCAGCTTTCCATCATGGTTGCCCAGTAGTGATAGAAATCTTTTTTGTCCTGGCTCAGAGTGTCCTCGTGCTTCCAGGCCTGTGGAATACAGACCATCACAGAAAGAGGCAGGTCCATTCCGTTCATCGTAAGATATTCAAGCGTGTTGTCGAGCATTGCGGAGTCGCTTCCTGTCAGATCGATTTCGCCTTCCCGGGCAAGCATTCGGTCTGCATTTCCGCGGATTGTGTTAATTTCGCCGTTGTGAGCGATAAAGCGGTTAGGGTGAGCTCTCTGCCAGCTTGGGTTCGTGTTAGTTGAGAATCGTGAATGGACGAGGGCAAGTGAAGAAGAATAAAGATCAGATTGAAGGTCATGATAGAAAGTGCGGAGCTGCTGGACAAGGAACATTCCCTTGTAAACGATTGTTCGGCTTGAAAGTGAGCAGACGTAAGTTGAGTGCTTTCCCTCTTTTTCAAAAGAAAGTCTTGCTTTATAAAGTAATTTGTCGAACTCCAGTCCTTTTTCGCAATTTGACGGGCGTTCTACAAATCCCTGCCAGATTTCTGGCATACAGTCCCGTGCCTTTTTGCCCAAAACATCGGCGTTTACAGGCACTCGTCTCCAGCCTAAGAATTCAAGATTCTGATTTTTACAAACCTTTTCGAACCTTGTTTTTTCTGATTCTGCTTCGCATCTTGAGCTTGTCGCCCCATCATTAGGGAAGAAGAACATTCCGATTCCATAGTCCCGCTCGTCTCCCAAAGATTCGCATTTTTTGCCAGCCAGAGAAATCTCGCCGTTTTTTGTGGCTTCCTTAAAAAAAGCGTGGCTGATTTGGGCCAGAATTCCAACGCCGTCGCCTGTCTCTCCTGAGGCGTCTTTGCCTGCGCGGTGCTCAAGTTTTTCGACGATGGAAAGAGCGTTTTCAATAACTTCATGCGATTTCTTTCCGTCAATGCTGACGACCGCACCGATACCGCATGAATCGTGCTCAAACTGTGGTTCGTACAAAGTTTTCATAAATCTTACATTTCTCCTATTCTGAAAACTAAAGTGTGTCACTCAGATTCAGAAAATTATGATTTTGCGTAGCAAAATCGAATCTGTGTGGCAACAAAAAAGGCCGCAGATACAGAAAAAACTGCACCTGCGGCTTCATTGCCGACTCTTTTAAATTTTTGCTTTAAAAACAAAAAAGGTCGCAAAGATTTAACTTTGCGACCTCATTGCCGTTGAAGTATTTATATCTCAACGACAATTTTTTGTCAATATGTTTTATTAGTCCTGCAAAGCGTCGTAACCTTCTTCACCGGTTCTTACTTTGATTACATTCTCGACATCGTATACGAAAATCTTTCCGTCACCGATGTGGCCTGTGTACAAAACTTCCTTGGCGGCTGTGACAACCAGCTCAACCGGAACTTCGCTTACTACAATCTCAACCTTAATCTTAGGCAGAAGTGTCATATCGATTTGCGCACCACGATAGAATTCGCCGGCTCCGTGCTGTACACCGCAACCGAGTACATTCGTTACTGTCATACCTGTAACACCGATGTCGTTCATTGCGGCCTTTATTTCGTCGAACTTTGTCTGTCGGGTTACGATAACGACCTTGTGGAACTTTGCGTCTGGCTTGCTTGAAGGAACTTTCACAACAGGCACAGCCTTTTCTTCCGGCACCTTTACGCCAGCTTTTTCTGCTGCCTTAAGTTCTGCTGTTGAATAATGCTGCTCGATGTCGAATCCAGAGTAGCTTGAATCCAAGCCGTGCTCAATCTTATCAAGACCGATGATTTCTTCCTCAACGCTTACTCGCAATCCCATGATTTTCTTGATGATTGTGAACAAGATTGTGATTGTTACGACTGTCCAAGCCATGATGATGAACATACCGCCGAACTGCTTTCCAAGCTGCTCAAATCCGCCGCCGTAGAACAAGCCTTCTTTGATTCCCGCAAGCTCAAATCCTGGAGCTGATTTTGTTGCAAAGAGACCGACTGCGAGTGTACCCCAGATACCGTTCATCATGTGAACTGCAACTGCACCAACCGGGTCATCGATGTGGAGCTTGTAATCCAAGAGCCAGATTCCGAATACTACGAGCAAACCTGCGACTGCACCGATAATTGCAGCACCTGCACAATCTGTAACGTCACAAGGAGCTGTGATTGCTACCAAACCAGCAAGTGAAGCGTTCAAACACATTGAAACATCAGGTTTTCCGTACTTAATCCATGTGAAAATCATTGTGACGACTGTAGCTACAGCTGGAGCAACAGTTGTTGTCAAGAATACTGAACCAAGTGTTGGAACATCAGTAGCTGCCGCACCGTTGAATCCGTACCAGCCGAGCCACAAGATGAATACACCCAAAGCACCGATTGTAAGGTTGTGGCCTGGGAAAGCCTTTACCTTTGTAACTTTTCCTGCCGCATCACGAGTGAATTTTCCGATACGAGGACCAACCATGCAAGCACCGATCAGGGCACAAATACCGCCTACCATGTGGATACAAGCTGAACCTGCGTAATCGTGGAATCCCCACTGTGCCAAGAAACCGCCGCCCCATGTCCAGTGAGCTTCGATTGGGTAGATAATTCCCGAAATAATTGCTGAATAAATACAGTATGAGCTGAATTTTGTTCGTTCTGCCATTGCACCAGAAACGATTGTTGCTGTTGTCGCACAGAACACAAGGTTGAATACGAAATTCGAAAAATCAAAGTGAGCGTAATCGCTGAAAACTGAAAATCCCGGTTTACCAAGCACGCTCCAGATTCCCTTGCTCACCTCGCCAGTCACCGGGTCAGTGAAACTGAGCATCATCGACGCACCAATCAAGAACCACATTACGGTTCCGATACAGAAGTCCATCAGGTTCTTCATTATGATATTGCCGGCGTTTTTTGCCCGTGTGAAACCTGTCTCCACCATTGCGAATCCCGCCTGCATCCAGAACACGAATGCCGCGCCAATCAAAAACCAAACACTCCAAAGGTCACTCATTTTTTTGTCCTCCTATTTTTTTTGGGTGTTCCCCGCTTGCAGCGGGTCGGGCTTTCCGCTGTTCCGCTTTCGCTCCATTCGCGGAAAATCCGCGAACGGCTAAAGCCGCAGCTACAATCCCTAACACAAAAAAATCGACGACAATATCAGACACTGCGCACATGCCCGACACCATCGTCGATAATAAAAAAGCCGCGAATTCGAATCTGAACTCACGGCCCCATTGCCAATAAAAAAAAGGTCGCAGGAATTGCTTCTTACGACCTCATTGTCATTCAATGAATTATTTATATCTTTTTGAAAAAAAAATGTCAAGCGTTTACAGGGCCAGGGCCAGGGCAAACGCATTATAATCGAATTCATATTAAAAATGGCGAGAGGGAGTGAAACGGCTTACGGAAACACTCGTTTTGTGCTGCCGCGGGAGCGGCAACCGTATATAGTTACAAGCACAAAACGCGTGTAGCATGCTAGCATGCGGTTCCGATAAGCCGTTTTCACGACTGGAAGCCATTTTTAGCAGCAAGTATTTTATAATGCGGAGCCCCTGCTGATTCTTGACAGCCATTCTAAAAATTGCTAGTCTTTTTTCTATTATATTGATGAAAAAGAATAAGAACTCGGATTCAGGCTTGTCCGGTATTGTTCTGCTTGCAAAACAGGCAGGTCTTACAAGTTTTTCTTCTCTCTCCTCGGTCAAGCGCGCACTTTCCACCACAAAAGTCGGTCATACAGGCACGCTGGATTCATTTGCCGACGGATTATTGGTTGTTCTTGTCGGAAAGCTCACACACTTGGTTCCTCATATTACCAATTTTGACAAAACTTATATCGCGCTTGTTGAGTTCGGGAGCGAGACAGACACGCTTGATCCAACAGGTCAAATCATAAAAACTGGTAAAATCCCCGCCCGAGAAGAAGTCGAGTCAGTCCTTCCCAAGTTTTTGGGTGAGATTGATCAGGTTCCGCCTGCTTACAGCGCGCTTCATGTTGACGGCAAAAGGGCAAGTGATTTGATGCGTGAGGGCAAAACAGTTGAATTACAAGCCCGAAAAATAACAATTTCTTCTATTAAATTGCTCGATTTCAACGATAAATTTGCACGGATTGAAGTTTCCTGCTCCAAAGGAACTTACATTCGTTCGCTTGCCCGTGATATTGCTTCGGCCTGCGGAACGGTCGCTCATCTCAAAGAACTCAAGCGCACGCGGGTAGGGCCGTTCAAGCTCGAGGATGCAGTCGGTGCTGATTGTTCGCCCAAAAATCCTGCTGATGATGAAAAGTTGTATTCTCAAATCCGTTCACATCTTCTTGATATGGACATGAATATCGCTCGCCTTTGCGGAATGGACGCTGCGATTCTTGCGCCACGATATATTTCAGATTTCAACAATGGACGTCCTTTAAAAGCAAAAATGTTCGTGCATGATTTGAACAGCGATAACGATAAAAATGAAGTCGCTGTTTTTTATGATGACGGAAAATTTGGTGGGGTCATCACTAAAAAGCCCAACGGTAACAAATTCCTGCTCAATTATGGCTTTGTGATTCATCATCCAGAGCCAAAGCTTAAAATTTTCTCCTGGGAGCAGATTGTAAACGGAAAATTCCCCGAAGAATTCAAAAAATCCGGCACTGCAATCACAATCGGAAGTTTTGACGGCTCTCACTTGGGACACAGGGCGATTTTTGATTCAGTTATTGCTCAAAAAGAAAATAACCTTGTTCCGGGAGTGCTTACTTTTACGCGCTCACTCCGTGGCTATAAAAATCCGCAGTCTTACGAAGGCGATGTCGTTTCATTGTCTCAAAAAATCGAAAATTTCACTGAGCATGGATTTGCATTTGCTATAGTCATTGACTTTTCTTCTGAATTCGGTAGAATAGAAGGACGTGATTTTCTTAATGTGCTGGTGCAGAATTGCGGGCTCAAGTATCTTGCAGAAGGATCAGATTTCCACTGCGGTTACAAAGGTCTTGTCGGCATGGAAGAAATCAAAAATATAGCGGCAGATTTAGATTTTGCTGTCCAAACAATTGATTCGGTTATTTTTGAAGGCGAAAAGGTTTCTTCTTCCAGGATCCGGAGTTGTGTTTTGGAGCGTCAGTTCCATCAGGCTCAAAAAATGCTTCTAAAGAATTTCGAGCTTGATTGCACTGGTTTCAATTGGCACAAACAGGGCAAAAATCAAATTTATGCTGCAAAAAAGGGTGCGCAGCTTTTGCCTCCCGAAGGAACTTACAAAACGATTGTGAGTTTCTACGATTTTAGTCAAAAATCTGGTGAAGCACAAAATTACCGTGCAGCCAATTCTGATTGTACATTAGAAAATGGGAATCTTCGCCTCGCATTTTCTGATAATTTAATCAGTGGCTTTGTGCGGTCAATTCAGTTCTTGTAAGCCAGTAAAATTTATATTTTTAAGGAGTAAGTAAATGGCACTTACAAAAGAAACAACAGCTGCATTGGTCAGCAAATTCGGCGCAAACGAGTCTGACACAGGTAACACAAAAGTTCAGATTGCTCTTCTTACAGAGCGAATCAAGCAGCTCACAACACATTCACAGAACTTCCCAAAAGACACAAGCTGCAAACGCGCTTTGCTCAAAGTAATCGGTGCTCGCCGCTCTCTTCTCAAATATCTTCAGAGAAAAGACCTTGAGACATACCGCTCACTCATTAAAGAGCTCGGCCTCCGAAAATAATTTGGCTTTTGCAATCCCATCAGGCAATTGTCTGGTGGGATTTTTTTTTATCATTTTAAAATTTTTTTCATTGATTATTATCTTATAATAGTTTAAAATTAAAAGGCTATTATATTTAAAGCATACATCGGATGTAGTGATGTATGTAGGAGTAAAAATATGTCTGTAGAAAGAGTAACCTACAAAATTGGAGATTCCGAGCTTATCCTTGAAACTGGTAAAATCGGTAAGCAGGCAAACGGTTGTGTTTATGCACAGTATGCAGGAGCTGCGATCGTTGCTACAGTTTGTGCTTCGTCAGAGGTAAAAGAGGGACTGGATTTCGTTCCTGTTACAGTTGAGTACAACGAGAAATATTATGCTGCTGGTAAAATTCCTGGCGGCTTTATCAAACGTGAAGGACGACCAAAGGACAAGGAAATCTTGGTTTCCCGCCTTATCGACCGCCCTATGCGCCCGCTTTTTGAAGTAAGCTTTGGCCGTGAGATTCAGATTGTTCCGACATGTGTTTCATCAGACGGAATCAACCCGCCGGATATCCTTGCAGTTATCGCTTCATCAGCTGCTGTTTCAATTTCTGACATTCCGTTCCATGGGCCTGTTGCAGCCGCTCGTGTTGCTTACATCAACGGTGAATATGTCATCAACCCAACATTCCAGCAGCAGGAAAAGGCTCAGCTTGAAATCGTAGTTGCCGGTACAAAAGACGGCTTCACTATGGTTGAAGGTGGTGCAAACGAAGTTTCTGAGGACATCATGCTCGGTGCTCTCGAAAAGGCACAGGGCTTCATCACAGCAATGTGTGAGCTTCAGGAGCAGCTTGTTGCAAAATGCGGCAAAGAAAAGCTTCCACTCGCTCCACTCAACGTAGAGCTTGAGAATAAAGAGGCAATCATCGCTGAGGCAACACCGTTGCTCGAAAAGGCTTGCTTTCAGGACGGCAAAATGAACCGCGGCAAGGCAATTTCTGAGGTTAAAAAGCAGGTTGTGGCAAATCACGCTGAGCAGCTTGCCGACGAAATCCAGAAAAAGCTCTTCGATGCCTGCTTCGACGACATCCAGTACAATCTTCTTCGCAGATCAATCCTCGATAAAGGCATTCGAATCGACGGCCGCAAATGCGACGAAATCCGCCCAATCACTTGCGAAGTTAATGTTCTTCCACGCCCGCATGGCTCAGCTTTGTTCACTCGTGGCGAAACTCAGTCACTCGCTGTCACCACTTTGGGAACAGCACTCGACGCACAGGTTCTTGACGACATCGACGGAGAGCGAAGCGAAAACTTCATCCTCCACTACAACTTCCCGCCATATTCAGTTGGTGAGACAGGCCGCCTGACAACTGGTCGCCGCGAAATCGGTCACGGAAACTTGGCCCGCCGTTCTTTGGCCCCAATGATTCCTCCAATGTCAGAATTCCCATACACAATCCGTGTAGTTTCAGAGATTATGGAATCAAACGGCTCATCTTCACAGGCTTCAACTTGTGGTGGCTGTCTCTCATTGCTCGCAGCTGGCGTTCCAATGAAAAAGATGGTCGCTGGTATCGCAATGGGCCTTATCACAGAGCCAGAGGGCGACAATCCTTACGGAAGATACAAGATTCTTTCTGATATCCTGGGTGAAGAAGATCACTTGGGCGACATGGACTTCAAGGTTGCCGGTACAAAAGACGGTATCACAGGCTTCCAGATGGACATCAAGATTGCTGGCGTTACAACAGAAATCATGAAGAACGCTTTGGCACAGGCAAAAGCTGGCCGCCTGCACATCCTCTCAATCATGGAGAAGTGCATCGACAAGCCACAGCCAATCAGCCCATTCGCTCCAAAAATCCTCACAATGAAGATTGCTCCGGATAAGATCGGCGCACTCATCGGACCAGGCGGAAAGAACATCAAGGCTCTCTGCGCTCAGTACGGTGTCACAATCAACACTGAGGACGACGGCACAGTTCAGATTTACGGCAAAACAGGCAAATCTGCCGAAGAAGCAAAAATCGCTGTCAAAGGCATCTGCGAAGATCCAGAAGTCGGCACAATTTACAACGGAACAGTCAAACGAATCATGGAATTCGGCGCATTCGTTGAAATCCTGCCAGGTAAAGAAGGCCTCTGCCACATTTCTAAGCTTTCACGCGGCCGCGTAGAGAAGGTAACAGACGTTCTCAAAGAAGGTCAGCAGATTCCTGTAAAATTGCTCGAAGTTGACAAACAGGGAAGATTGAATCTTTCTTACATCGATGCAATTGAAGCACAAAAGTAAATTGTAAACCACAGATTACACAGATGGCACAGATTTAGAGTTCCTTTAATGGGAAATCATTCCTAAAAAATCACGCTCTCTGTGAACTCATAAACTCTGTGAGAAAATTAAAGCTCCAGTCACTAGGCTGGAGTTTTTTCTTTTAAATTAGAGATTTTGATTTTTCTGGTTTTCCTTCAATAAAAAAAATATTATTTTTTTTCTGTTAACCTCTTGACAAATTACTCGGGGGGGTACATTTGTGTAGTATTTTATAAAATGGAGGTTAAAATGAAAAACTCATTATTTAAGAAAATCTTTTTCCTGCTTGCGATGGTTCTGTTGTCAGCAGGAATTTTTTCTGCCTGTTCGTCTGATTCCGGCAGCGGAGACGATGATGGAGACGGCACAAACTACTTTGCGGGCAAAACTTTCTATGGAAAGGCAACTCTTTCTGATGTTTATGACGTGCTTCATACTACGGAGTCAGAGGCAACAGATGAACAAAAGACACTGGCTAAAAAATGTGAAGGCACTTATGACTATATGAGCATTGCCTTTGCTGAGACAGGAAATGATGTAACTGTAACTTATTTTGAATTTGATGACGATAAGCCAAAAGATTTGGAATTTCCTGGTTCTTACACTTTTTCAAACTCGAAAGCAAAGATCACTGTGAGTTTCTCTTTGAAGGATGAAAATGGTAAAGACGTTGTATGGACTGAATCCCTGACAACAACCCCAGTTACATCAAGCACAGGATCATTTTCGATTGATTTCAAAGATGAAGAAACTGACAAAACATATACAAGACAGTTCTCGCTCACAAAAGGCAAAAAACTGAATCAAATTGGTGAGCCTGATTATATCAAAATTACCTATAATGCGAACTTCGTTGCGGAAGGTGCGGATTCTGCTCAGACTGTAGAGTATACAGTTGAGCTTACTTCGGACGGAATTAAGCTTCCTTTGAACAGTTTCACTCGCGAAGGCTACGTTTTCAAAGGTTGGGGGGCTTATTCATCTTCTTTTTATGCGTCATATAATGACGGTGAGACTACAAAAGACATTAAAGAAGATAAAACTTTATATGCGGTATGGGCACCCGAAAAATTCACTATAACTTACAATGCGAACTTCGTTGCGGATGGTGCGACAGAGGCTGAAACTGTAACTCAGAAAGTTGATGCCACAACTGACCTTGACTCTTATGGATATTTTACACTTCAAACAAACACTTTCACTCGTGGTGGTGATTATGTTTTTGTGGGCTGGGGCACTTATGAATCTTCAACTTATGTGAGCTACAAAGACGGAGCCGATGCTTCAATTTCAAATGACACGACTTTGTACGCAATCTGGAAGACCAAATCTGAGCTTACAAAAATCACATTCAATGCAAATGACGGCACATCGTCTCCAGAAACAAAAATCCAGTATGTTGAAGCTAATTTTTCTGTGAGTTTGGAAGCAAACACATTCACCCGCGAGGGCTACAGTTTTGTGGGTTGGGCAAAAAGTGCCGATGCTGAAAAAAAGGACTATGCCGATTCTTATTCATATTTCCAGACTAGTTCTGATGTAACGCTTTATGCCGTCTGGAAGGACGAACTTCATTATGTCATCACTTTTGATGCGAACGGCGGTGAAGGAACAATGGCAAAACAGAGTGTCGCAAAAGATTCTGTTGATTCAACAAGCGCAACTGCAACATTGAATGCAAACACGTTTACAAAGAGCGGATATGTTTTCTATGGGTGGAATACTTATGCTTCAAGCATTTATTCTATCAGTTATATTGATGAAGAGGAAATTTCGCTTACTGGCGATAAAAAATTGTATGCAATCTGGTTGCCAGCTTCTTCGGCTGTAAAAATTACTTACAATTCAAATTTTATAAAAGAAGGGGCAAGTGAAGCTGAGACGAAAATTCAGTATTTGTATACAAGTTCATATTCTAGTAAATTGCAAAAGAATACTTTTGAAAGAAGTGGATTTACTTTCAAAGGTTGGTCAACATCTTCTGCTGCAACTTCCGGAACATATTCTGATGGTGAAAAATATGTAAAATTTTCTTCTGATACAACCCTTTACGCAGTCTGGGAATTCTCCGGCACATGTACAATCACATTTAATGCAAATGACGGTTCAGAAAATCCTGCGACAAGCACACAGAAAGCCGCTGGTGGTTACAGCATAACTCTCAACGCAAATACATTCACTCGCGAGGGCTACACATTTGCTGGCTGGGCAACAAGCGCGAGTGACGCTTCTTACTCTTACAGGGACGGTGCATATTACAAGCCAACCTCTGAAAAAATAACACTTTATGCAGTCTGGCAAAAAAATCCTGTGATTACCTTCATAGGAAACGGTGGAACTGATTCAAATGGAAATACAAGCACAACTCAGACTGTTGCTTATAACACAAGCTCAGCTCTTAATGCAAATCCATTCACAAAATCTGACAGCACTTTTGCTGGATGGTCTACAAGTTCGATTGGAACAAGGGCAAATTATGATGATAAAGCGTCTGTTAGTTTGACAAGTGATTTGACTCTTTACGCTATCTGGAAGGATCCTGTTGACGTTACCCTCAATATGAATGGCGGAAGCGGAGGCAACAAACTCTTATCTGCGAAATATTCAAATGGTTCGTTCGTCTTTACATTCCCGGAAGTTGAAAGTACAAAAGAAGGCTACGTTCTTGCGGGCTGGGCTACGAGTGAAACTGCCGTATCTCCAAGCTATAAAACTGGTTCTACTGTACACGTTGATAAAAGCACGACATACTACGCGGTTTGGATTCAGCCTACAGGCGTAACAGTCAATGTTTCTGTAAAAGAAGTGACTTCACCTGATGATGTTTCTCTCACTTATGATGAAAACTCTCATAGTCTGAAAGCTGACCTTGATGGAACGAATAGCTTTGTTTGGTTTATTGACGGAAAGACAATTGAATATACAGGCGCTTCATTCAACATTTATGAGCTTACGGAAGGCTTGCATACTGTCATGGTTGCAAATCTTTCTGGTTCAAAGAGTGCGACAGCTGTTGTCACTGTAACAAAACAATAAAATAGGAGCAGAAAATGAAAAAAATAAAGAAACTAATTGCTTTTTTTGCGAGCACAGCTCTTCTTTTGGGATTTTCAGCTTGTTCTGACATTGACGAGTCGAGCGAATCATCTTCTTATCCAACAGATAAAGGAATCGTAAGATTTGCAATTTCAGAAAATGAAGAATCTTCTGTCAGCGAGGCTCGCACTGTTTTTCCTGTGACTGGAACGGCATCTGAATTTACAAATATTACATTGAGTTATAAAACCTCAAACTATTCATGGGCAGAAAGCACCGAGCTTGGAAACTGGAAAACTTACTCAGAGCTTACCGATTTTAAGGCGGCTCTTTCAACTGGTAGCTATTACTTCACAATCACGGCAGAACGATACGGCGCGACATTCTCTCAAACGACTGGTAAAACCACTGTTGAGGCCGGAAAGTCTTTTACACTTACTTTTGATTCTCTTTCTGTACCGTATTCTTCGGAGAGTGTCGGAAAAATTTCTGTTACTCTTAAATTCCCTTCATCAATTGCGTCTTCAATCAGTAAAGTTTATGCGGGCTATAGCGAAGATTCTTATTATTCTGCTGGATATGGAACTTCAGAAGAGAGTGAGCTTACTTACGATTCTGAAACAACTTCCGCAACATTCACGCGCGAAAAGGCAAAATCAGGAAACAATGTTTTGTATTTCCTCGCAAAAGATGCCGATGGAAAGCAGATTTTTGTTTATCCCCTCATCGTGCAGGTAAAGGCCGGTTATTTGAGCAGTGCAACAATTGACGCTTCAACAGGAGATGCAATTACGCAGGACGCAAGCCGAATGGTCAAAGTCACTTACAAAGTGAACGATGAAACGGCTACTGCAAGTGATTATGTTCAGGACTATTATCCTGGATGCGGTCTGCTTGGCTTGGAGAAGACGGGCTTTTCTGTTGCTGGCAAAAAATTCACCCAATGGAATACTGCCGCTGATGGAAGCGGAACAACTTACAATGAGAATAACACTCCTGATTTGACTTCGGACACGATTTTGTATGCAATCTGGGTTGATGCAAGTACAAAACTTGTAACTTACAATTCAAACTATCCAATCGGAGCTAACACAAGTGTAACTCAGCCAGCCGAAGGTACATTCTCTGTAAAATCTGTTGAAGATAAAGGTTTCGCAGTTGCTGGTTACAAATTTACAGGCTGGAACAGAGCAAAAGACGGCTCAAGCACAAGCATGACTGTTGGCGACGAACTTAGCATTGAAACCGACATCTCTCTTTTCGCTCAGTGGCGGCCTTATAAAATCACCTATGATATGAACGGCGGTTCAGACGATAAAGAGTTCAGCGAAGAAATTGATAACAAAACTCTCGGAACTGGCACAGTCACAGCAAAAATCCCATCTCAGAAATACGATTACTACACATTCCTTGGATGGAGCACAAGCCCTAATGCAGCAAGTGCGACTTACAAAGCTGGCAGCTCAATTTCTGTAACTGATGACACAACGCTTTATGCCGTATGGAAGTTAGGCACGATTGTGGAGGATAAAGCTGTTTCAGTTTCGTCTTCGACAATACAAACGACTCTTTCATTTACTTTACTTGAGGACGAACTTGTATATTTGAAGATGGTAAGCAGCGATGCTTTGTATTTCTATTTGTATAATTCGTCGTCTTCATTAGTTTATTCCTCTGAAAAATTAAATGGAACAACAGATACAAAAACAAAACTGCTTTCTGCTGATACGTATACTTTGAAGATAGAAAACAAAAATTTTTTCTCTGCTCACGAAGGGGCTGTAACATTAAAATCCGCTGACTAACATCTTTTTACAAGGCACTTCAGCAAAATCCGCTGGAGTGCCTTTTTTGTATTGTGAACGTCTATCTGTGCGCTCAGTAAAATCCGCTAGAGTGCTTTTTTTTGTATTACGAACATCTCTCTGTGTGCTCTTTAGCTCTGTGAGGAATTTATGAAAAAATATAAAAAAGTGATAGCATTACTATCAAAATAGTTGAATTTCTATTGACAAATTGTGCAAGCGGTTGCACAATAGTTTTATGTGCATCTATACTGAACTTAACCGACTGGCCGCCTATGGATTGAAGGCTGGGCTTTTTGAAAAACAGGACTTGATTTTTATCAAGAATCAGTTTCTTCTTCTTTTGAATCTCGATGGATTTGAGAATGACGATGATGTTTCCGCTCTTCCCGAAGTCGAAATTTCTGACCTTGAGGGTATTCTCAAAAATATTCTGGATTATGCAGTCGAAAAAGGACTGACTGGCGGTGAGGGTGTTGTTTACCGTGATTTGTTTGACACCCGCCTCATGAGCGTCATGGTTGACCGACCGAGCAACATTGTCAAAAAATTCAATTCGCTTTACGAAAAATCTCCAAAAGAGGCAACAGATTTCTTCTACAAGCTTTCTCAGGATTCTGACTATATCCGCCGTTACCGTGTCTCAAAGGACTTAAAGTGGATTTCAAAAACTCCATACGGAGACATGGATATCACTATCAATCTTTCTAAGCCAGAAAAGGACCCGAAGGCAATCGCCGCTGCCAAGCTCATGAAGCAAGCCGGCTATCCTAAGTGCCTTTTGTGCAAGGAGAACGAAGGCTATGCTGGCCGGGTTAATCATCCTGCACGCGAAAATCACAGAATCATCCCGATTGAGCTTGCCGGAGAAAAGTGGGGATTTCAGTATTCGCCTTATGTTTATTACAACGAGCACTGTATCGTCTTCAAGTTCGAGCATTCGCCAATGGCAATCTCCAGAAAAACTTTCGAGAGACTTTTGGATTTCGTAGAAAAATTCCCGCATTACATTCTCGGTAGCAACGCTGACTTGCCGATTGTCGGTGGCTCAATTCTTACGCACGATCATTTTCAGGGTGGAGCGTATGAATTCCCAATGGCAAAAGCTCCTGTCGAAACAGAATTCACTGTCAAAGGCTTTGAAGATTTAAAATGCGGAATCGTAAAATGGCCGATGAGCGTAATTCGTGTCGCAGCTTTCAGAAAAGAACGGCTCGTTGAGTTCGCTGAGCATGTCCTCGAAAAATGGCGTGGGTATACTGACGAAAAAGCATTTATTTTCGCTGAGACAAATGGTGAAAGACACAATACATTGAATCCGATTGCCCGCAGGCGAGGAGATTTGTTCGAGCTGGACTTGGTTTTGCGAAACAATATCACCACTGAGGAGCATCCGCTTGGTGTTTATCATCCTCACGCAGAGCTTCATCATATCAAAAAAGAGAATATCGGCCTGATTGAGGTTATGGGACTGGCGATTTTGCCCGGTCGTCTTAAGACTGAGCTTGCGGATCTTAATGCTGCCTTGCGGAGCAAAAAAGATATTTCGGCAATCGAGAGCCTTTCAAAGCACGCTGACTGGTGCAAAGAACTTTCTTCAAAATACGATTTTGCCTCAATGACCGAAGAAAAATGTGATGCGGTTCTCAAAGAAGAAGTTGGTCATGTTTTTAACAAAGTCCTTGAACATGCGGGCGTTTACAAATACACTGAAGAAGGAAAATCCGCGTTCATGCGCTTTGTAGAAACGCTGTAAACGTCAGGACAAAGGCATTGTAAAAAGCTGTCTTAAAAATGGCTCCCAGTCGTGAAAACGCCTTATCGAAAACGCATGCTAGCATGCTACACGCGTTTTGTGCTTGTAACTATATACGTTTGCCGCTAACGCGGCAGCACAAAACGAGTGTTTTCGTAAGCCGTTTCTCTCCTTCGCGCCATTTTTACAATAACTTAGATATACTGCCTTTGACCTGCATGCGCCGCCGCTAACGCGGAGTTTTTAAAGGAGGCATGATAAAAATTACATCCGTGTAATTTTTATCACGGACAAGTTTTCCCCGTTGGTGAAAACTTGCTGATTCGTTGCTTCCATGCAACGCCACTAACGTGGAGTTTTTAAAGGAGAATCTATGACAGAAGTAAAAAAGTTGGATGATGAAATAACATCATTCACAGTTTCAAACGGAAATGTCAGCTTCACTGCAATCGAATGGGGCTGCACGATTACAAATCTTTATGTTCCTTCAAAAAACGGTGAGAAGGTTGACATCCTTCTTGGCTTCGACACGCTTGATGGCTGGAAAAAGGGAACTGAGGCGCACAACGCGATTGTAGGCCGTTTCGCTAACCGAATCCGCGGTGCAAAATTCACTCTCGAAGGAAAAACTTATAATCTCGACAAGAACGACGGCGAAAACTGCCTTCATGGCGGCAACACTCGCTACGAAAAACAGCTCTGGAAGGGCGAAAAATATTCTGATTCAGAGGGCGAGGGCGTAAAATTCACCCGAAAAAGCCCGGACGGCGAGCAGGGAATGCCTGGCAATGTTGATTTGTGCGTAATCTACAAGCTCAATGACAAGAACGAGCTTATCTGGGAGTACAGCGCAACAACAGACAAGGCCACTCCAATCAACCTTACGAACCACGCTTACTTCAACTTGAACGGAAAGGGCAGCGCAGAAGGCCATCACTTGCAGCTTGACTGTAAATCAATCCTTGAGACTGCCGCAGACTCAGCACCAACAGGGAAAATCCTCAATGTTGATGGAACTGTGTTCGACTTCCGCACCGAAAAACTTGTTGGCCGCGATTGCGACAAGGTAGAGCCTCTCAAAAACGGCTACGACCAGTGCTTCATCACCGGCGGAAACGAAACAGAGCTTGTCCGCTTCGGAAAAATCTGGTCAGACGAAAGCGGAATCAGCATGGAAATGTTCACGAACCAGCCGGGTGTTCATGTATACACTGCAAACTACATCGGCGGCAAAATCGGAAAGGGCGGTGTCGTTCACAAGCCTCACGACGGTATCTGCTTTGAGACAGAGCGTTTCCCGAATGCAATCAACGAGCCTAGCTTCCCGAACTGTGTTTTGAAGCCTGGCGAAAAATATTATCACAAAACGATTTTTAAATTGAAAACTGAAAACTAAAAATTGCTTCCTTTCGCTCTCGATGACGGGGCGTTGCGGGGAACAAGAAGCTCGCTATTGTTTTTCCCCGCAGAGAGGGTAGCGACCAACAAAGTGGGCGCGCAGGGGGAGACTTCCCCCTCATCACTTTTTTTCAACTTTCAACCTGGAGACAATTATGGGACTTACATCCAAAGAATATGATCCGAAGAATTTGCCCGCTGAGTTTTTGAAAACTTACGGCAAGAATGATAACGAAATCAGAGTTTACGCATCACCGGCCCGAATCAACATCATCGGTGAGCACATTGATTACAACGGCGGAAAGGTTTTTCCTGCTGCGATTGACCGCTATCTTTATGTTGCGATTCGTAAGCGTGCGGATTCAAAAATCATCTACAACGATGTGCGATTCCCAGGAACCTACGAGTTTGACGTCAATGACAATTTTACTTTTGACAAAAAAAACGACTACGCAAACTACCTCAACGGCATTTTGAGTCAGATTAAGGCTCAGGGGTACAGGCTTGACAGCGGATTTGAAATTCTCATGGTAAGCAATGTTCCTGCTGGCGGCGGAATTTCTTCTTCTTCTGCTCTGGAATGTGGCTTTGCTTATGCTGTAATCGACACTTTCGGTCTTAAAATTGACCGTGTTGAGATTGCTAAGCTTGGTCAGATGAGCGAGCACAATTTCATGGGCGTAAACTGTGGCATCATGGATCAGTTCATCATCGCGACTGGCAAAAAAAACACTGCCGAAATGCTTGACTGCGCTACTCTTGAATATGAATATGCTCCGTTGGAATTGGGCGATTACCGTTTTGTCGTAATGAACACGAATAAAGTCCGAAAACTTTCCGATTCAAAATACAACGAGCGTCGAAGTCAGTGTGAGGAAGCACTCAAAATCTTGCAGGATAACGGTGTTGATATAAAAGCATTGTGTGAACTTACACCTGCAAAATGGGAAGAAGTAAAGCATTTTGTCTCAGATGAAATCATACAGAAGCGGGCAAAGCACTGCGTTTACGAAAACCAGCGTGTTCTTGATGCCGTTCTGGCTCTCAAAGCTGGCGATCTAAAAAAACTCGGCTCTCTCTTGAATGAATCTCATGCCTCCCTCAAAAATGATTACGAAGTAACAGGCCTTGAGCTTGATACTCTTGCAGAAACTTCACAAAAGCAGCCGGGCTGTCTCGGATCTCGCATGACTGGTGCCGGATTTGGTGGCTGTGCAATCGCACTCGTTCACAAAGACAATGTGGATGGATTCATCGAAAACGTTCAGAAGGAATACACTGCCAGGGTCGGATATTCCGCGGGATTCTTTGTGTGCTCTTCGGGTGACGGCGTAAGCAGATTTTTGTAATTTCTGAAAATAATATTCATTTATTTTCAGATTTTTCTTGACAATTCGTGCAATCGGTTGCACAATATTTATATGAGCAACCGATTGCACAACAATAATTTTACGATGGATGACATCGCTCTTGAGCTGGGGCTTTCAAAAAGCACTGTTTCGCGTGCCCTGTCAGATTCAGGTAGAATTAGTATCGAAACAAAAGAGAAGGTTAGGGCTTGTGCAAAAAAGCACGGTTTTAAGCCCAATCTTGTTGCCAAAGCTCTTGCCGGTCAAAAAACACTCAATATAGCTGCGATTATGCCGTTTGAGGCTAGCGCTTCGCAAATGATGTTTTTCCATGAGTGCCTTTCCGGAATTGTCAGTCGTGCTTCAAAAGACGGTTACTGTACCCTTGTGTGCATGACCGAGAAAAACGACAATGAGATTCTGGAACGTATTCTTTCGGATGGCAAGGCCGATGCTGCAGTCCTCACTCAGTTGCGTCATGATGACAAAACTGTTGAGCTTCTTAAAAAACATCATCTTCCGTTTGTTGTTATTGGATCTGGTGCTGGACCAGATGTCGTTCATGTGGATTCACAGATGAAGGAGTGCTGCGCTGAATTCACAAAAATCTGTGTGAAAAATCTCGAGAAGAATTCGCAGGTGCTTTTTGTCTGTGGTTCTCTTGATGTTGAAGCCAATAATAATCGTCTTTCAGGTTTTTTGAGCGGAATGGAAGAATCTGATTCCATTCAATATGCCGTTTGCACTGAGCCTGGTGATATTGAAGACGAAATTTCCCTTAAATCATGGAATATGATTCTTTGTTCAGATGATGTAATCTGCATGAAGGTCATTGATTATCTCAAAGAACAAAATGTTTCTGTTGGAAAGGATGTTAAAATCGCTTCCTTTCATGACAGCATTCTTTTGGAATCTCATTCGCCTTGCATATCGGCCCTTCATGTCGATGCTTTTAGTCTTGGTTCTACTGCTGCAGAACTTTCTCTAAAACTCTTAGGCGGAAAAGATTGTGATTTTGTAAACTATGTTGATTGCTCATTCCTGATGCGCGAATCAACATGTTAAATAACAAGGAGGCGTTGCCTCCATGCAATGCCGCTAACGCGGAGTTTTTAAAGGAGGCATTTTTGCTATGAAAAGAGTCGCAAAAATTGGAATGGTCGCACTTTGTGCAGTAACGTTGTTTGGTTTTTCTTCTTGCAACAAAAAAAAGGCTGCTGACGAAAAAATTACTTTGACAGTTTGGGAATCTACGAACGGCCCGGATGAATTTATCAAACAGGCAGGTGAAGCTTTCTCAAAAACACATCCGAACGTTGTGATTAAATATGAAAATGTCGAGCTTACAGATACAACAGGTCAGATTGCGCTTGACGGTCCTGCTGGAAAAGGTGCTGACGTTTTTGTAGCTCCGCATGATAAACTTGGTGCCCTTGTTGCAGGCGGCCATGTTCTTCCGACAGCAAATCCTGATGATATTAAGGCTCGTGCTCTCGGCGCATGTTCACAGGCTCTTACTTACGAAGGCACAATGTACGGATATCCTGTTTCTGCCGAAACATACGCGCTCTTCTACAACAAAAAATTGATTTCAGATAATGAAGTTCCAAAAACATGGGATGATTTGAAGACTTGGGTAGCAGACTTCAATTCAAAAAATCCTGGAAAATACGGTTTCATTATGTGCTGTGAAGGTTATTACACAATTATCTTCACTACAAGAAATGGCAACCGACTCTTCGGAAAAGACGGTACAGACCGCAAAAATTCAAACATCAACTCGGCTCAGTCAATCGAAGGCATGAAATTCTTCCAGAGCTTGAAAGATGTCGTAAAAGTTCCTTCATCAGATCTCGATACAGCTACTGTTGACGGTGCTTTCCAGAGTGGAAATGCCGCAATGCACATCACTGGCCTTTGGAATGTCGTTCCATTTGAAAAAGCTGGAATCGATTTCGGTGTCGCTCCTCTCCCAGCTTTGCCTGGTGACTCAACTCCTGCGGCCTCATTCAGTGGAACACGAGCAATGTTCGTTTCTGCTTACTCAGAGCATCCTGCCGAAGCAAATGAATTCGCAGCATTCCTCATGAGCGATGAAATGCAGAAACTCCGATTCGAGATTACAGGTGCTCTTCCAAGTATCGATACAAAAGTTTCAAGCCCATATGCAGAAGGCTTCCTCAAACAGCTTGATTATGCTTTCCCAATGCCAACAGTTCCTGAGATGGGCATGTACTGGGAAGCTATGAACAACGCTTCAAAGAACATTTGGGACGGAGCTGATGTTAAGAACGAGCTTGATGCCTGCAACAAAGCAATGGTCGGAAACTAGGAAAGTGCTGGTTAACACTTGAAGCGATTAATCAGTATTTCCATAATTGGTCCGCTTCATTTCTTTTGTGAATTAAAATTGAGAGGAGTCTATGGAACTTAAAAAAGATAAGTCGGACATGAAGAGAATCACGAAATTTGCTTCCTGCTTTATGGGACTTTCGCACCTGCTTTTTTTGAAGGATTACGTTAAGGGCGTGTTTTTCGCTCTTTGCGAAGTTCTGTTCATTGTTTTTCTTCCTGTTATCGTGAAGAAAATTATCGCTCTTGTAACACTCGGAAGTCCTCATCCTGAGCTTCCGATAAAAATGCGCGATAATTCTATTTTCATGCTTATCGACGGAATTTTGATTATTGCCGTTATTGCAATTTTTATCATTACCTACATTCTGAGCGTAAAAAGTGCTCAGTCGGGATATGCTGAATATTGCAGAACAGGGCGGCTCAAAAATCAAAAGGAAGCCATTGATAGTGCGCTTGGAAAATCTTTCCCGATTTTTGGTCTTGCGCCAGCTTTTGTCATGGTCATAGTCTTTGTCGTAGTTCCTCTCGTTTTTAGTATTGCTGTTGCTTTTACAAATTATTCCGACCCTTCGCACATTCCTCCTAATAATACAGTCGATTGGGTCGGATTCCAGAATTTCGTAGAGCTCCTTGGCGGTCATAATACATGGTCGGTAGGATTCCTGCGAATTGCTGTCTGGACTTTGGTTTGGGCTGTTCTCGCGACATTCACCTGCTATTTTGGCGGCCTGATTGTCGCTGTTCAGCTCAAAGAAATCCACTTTAATATTGCCCCGGTTTTCCGATTTATTTTCATTCTTCCTTATGCCGTTCCAGGTGTCGTTTCGATGCTTGTCTGGAAAAATCTTTTGAACGGTTCGTTCGGCATCGTCAACAGAACTCTAATGGCTCTTCACATCATTTCGCAGCCGATTCCATGGCTCGGAAATGCAATGATGGCTCAGTTCACTTGTGTCGTAATCAATCTTTGGGCAGGTTTCGGCTATTTCATGCTCCTTTCGTTGGGAACAATGACCGCAATCAGCGAGGACCTTAACGAGGCTGCCCGAATCGACGGTGCGAACAAACATCAAATTTTCTCAAAAATTACGCTTCCTCTTGTTTTGTATCAGACTTTACCTTTGATAATCATGAGTTTTGCCCACAACGTAAACAATTTTGGTGCAATTTTCTTCCTTACTGGCGGCGCGCCGACAGTTTCAGATTCAACGATAACCCTTGCTGGCGGCACGGATATTCTTGTAACCTGGATTTACAAACTTACGGTCAATCTCATGAAGTACAATTATGCTTCTGTTATCGCGGTTATGATTTTCATAGTTCTTGCTCCGTTCGCGATTTTCAATTTCAAAAACACTAAAGCATATAAGGAAGGCTCTCTATGATAAATATGACAAAAGAACAAGTAATCGATCGCTTGAACAAAGCTGTAACATACATGGTTTTCTTTTTGATTTCGCTTTTCGTAATTTATCCGCTGATTTATGTCGTGAGCGGAGCATTTGCCCCCACGAATTCAATTGCGGCTCTCAATATCGTTCCGTTCAAGGACGGATTTACCCTCGAACATTTTGTCGATTTGTTCACCAAAAAATCTTACGGCAGATGGTTCTTGAACACTCTGATTATCGCAGTTGAGACGAGTGCAGCAACGGTCGTGATTTCTTCTCTTTCGGCCTATGTTTTCTCTCGTTTTCAGTTCCGGTTCAAAAAATCGTTCCTTATGAGTCTTTTGATTTTGCAGATTTTCCCAAGTTTTGTCGGCATGATTGCGATTTACGTTATCCTGCTCCGAATCAACGGCCTGGACACTCTTTGGGGGCTGGTTCTCGTTTATGTTGCTGGAAATATTCCTTACAACACATGGCTGGTCAAAAACTACATGGACACAGTTTCAAAAAGCCTTGATGAGGCTGCCCGAATCGATGGTGCGAGCCATTTCAGGACTTTCTGGCAGATTATAATGCCGATAGCACGTCCGATTATCACTTTTTTGGCAATCACAAGTTTTACGGCTCCGTGGATGGACTTTATTTTCCCAAAAATGGTTCTTCGCAGCCCGGAAAATCAGACACTTGCGCTCGGACTTTTCGGTTTTGTCACAGATAAAAAGAACGAATTCACGATTTTTGCGGCAGGTTCGTTGCTCGTATCAATTCCGTTTGTAATTTTCTTCCTTGTTAGTCAAAAAACATTGATTTCCAGCTTCGGTGGAGCAGCAGTCAAGGAGTGATAAGTTAGATTTTTGGGCGTTCCCTAGCCTTCGCTAGGGGCGGGCTATCCGGGGTTCCGTGCTATCCGCACTTCATTCCTTCGGAACGCTTCGCGCCCCTTCTATCCCTAACGCATTTGTGCAACCGATTGCACATTATGGAGGATTTTATGTCATACAGTTTTGACAATATCAGCATTTTGAAAGATAAAAAACGTGTTTTTCCGATAATGGGCGAGATTCATTATTCGCGCGTTCCCCAGGCTGAATGGAAAGAGCGTCTTTTAAAAATGAAAGCTGGCGGTGTAACAATTGTCAGTGCCTATGTTATTTGGATTCATCATGAAGAAATTGAAGGTGAATACGACTGGAGCGGCAACCGTAATTTGCGTGCCTTTATGGAATGTGTTCGTGATTGCGGAATGAAGATGCTTCTTCGAATCGGCCCCTGGTGTCATGGTGAAGTTCGTAACGGCGGTTTCCCGGACTGGCTTTTGCACAAAGATTTTGAGCCTCGGACAAACGATGAAAAATATTTCGAAGTTGTAAAAAAATGGTACACAAAAATTTTTGAGCAGGTGAGCGGTTTTATTGCAAATCCGAGCGAGCAGTCCACGCAGGACAATCCGATTATCGGCGTCCAGATTGAAAATGAATACGGTCATTGCGGCGGACTTTATGAAAAACAGAGCGGTGAAGCTCACATGCAGCGTCTGCAAAAAATCGCGAAAGAATGTGGCTTTAACGTTGCTTTGTACACAGCGACTGGCTGGGGTGGAGCCTGGACTGGCGGAATGTTGCCTGTAATGGGCGGCTATTGCGATGCTCCGTGGGACCAGCGTGTTACTGAAATTGAGCCGAGCGGAAACTACACTTTTACTCACGAGCGGAACGATCACAACATCGGAAGTGACCATGGATTTGGTTATGGAATTACATTTGACTTAAATAAATTCCCGTATCTTACGGCGGAACTGGGCGGTGGTTTGCAAGTCACAAGTCACAGGCGGACTATTGCCACAGCAAAAGATATTGCGGCCGTCGCCCTTTCAAAACTTGGAAGCGGAGTGAATCTTCTGGGATTTTACATGTACACAGGCGGCACGAATCCTGAAGGCAAACTCACAACTTTGCAGGAATCCCGGGCAACCGGCTATTTAAATGATTTGCCGGTGAAGTCGTATGATTTCAGGGCGGCTGTGCGTGAATTCGGACAGGTTTCGGACACTTTGCGTGAACTCAAACTTTTTTCATATTTTGCAGCTGAGTGGGGAAGTGATTTATGCGCTCTTCCTGCAGAAATCCCTTGTGAAATAAAACCCGATGATTTTGCTTCTTTGCGATATTCTTTCCGAACTGATAAAAAACGTGGTTATATTTTTGTGAACAATTATGTGCGTCACCAGAAAATGGCTGAGCATAAAAATCTGGAATTAAAATCACCTGATTCCAAAACGATTTTCCCGAAAATCAATGTTCAGAGCGGAGAATTTTTCTTCTTTCCGTTCAACATGAGCTATGGAAAAACATTTGTCAAAACTGCGACTGTAACACCATTCACAAAAATCGGAACAAATAACGAAATCTATGTGTTCTACAAGCGCGAAAATGATTCCGCTGATTCAAACTTCTTTGACTTTTCAGAAAGAGGAAACGAAAAATTAGTGGTTCTTTCAAAAAAAGATGCTTTGAATGCATGGAAAAATAGCGACGGAAGGCTCATAATCACTGACGGCGATTCAAACGTAATTGAAGATACAAACAGCAAGATTGAAATTTCAACAAGGAGCAATGATTCGATTTTTGTTTACCCTGATTTTGAAAAAGTGCCGGCTGGTTTCAAAAAAATCGGCGTGGAAAACAAAAATGCAGCTGAGGATTTGGATGAAGTTCTTTTTGCAAAATATGAGCCGGTCGAAAATCTTCAAAAATCATGCGAAGAACTTGTCTTTGAAAAAAAATCAGCAGAAAATGGCTCCGTCTCTTATAAAATCGATTTGAGCGGCTGCATTGAAACACTTCGTAAAAAATCCGTTTCCAAAAATCTTGCTGATATTTTCGTAAAAATTGCCTACACAGGAAATACTGCGAACCTTTACGAAATAAATGACGGCAAGCGCAGGCTGCTCCTTGATAATTTTTATCTTGGCGAAGATTATCCATGGGAAATTGGTTTGAAGCGTTTCATTGACAGCAAAATTGATTTTGCGAATCTTGAGCTTGAGATTCTTCCGCTCAAAAAAGATGCAGAAATCTACATCGAAAAATGGCCTGATTTCAGTGGCGGTGAAATTGCGGAACTTCACTCGATAATGACAAGTTTTGAGTTCTCCTATATAATAGAAGAATGAACAAAGTAAATATCAAGTGTATCGCTTCTCAGGGAGCGATTATTCCTCAATATAAAACTTCGGGGGCTGCTGGTGCGGATATTTGCGCTCTTCTCCCGGAGCCTGTCGTAATCAAAAAAGGTGAACATGTAATGATTCCAACCGGGCTTTTCTTTTCAATCCCGGAAGGATACGAAATTCAAGTTCGGCCTCGTTCTGGTCTTGCTGCCAAAAATGGCGTTACAGTTCTCAACACTCCTGGCACAATTGATTCTGATTACCGTGGTGAAGTCAAAGTCATCCTTATCAACCTTGGCAACGAAGATTTTGAAGTCAAAAATGGTGAGCGTATCGCACAGATTGTAGTGGCTCCTGTTACGATTGGTGCTTTTGAGCAAGTTTCAGTCCTCGACGAGACAGAAAGAGGGGCAGGCGGATTCGGCTCAACTGGTAAGTAATGGCATCTCCAATCTGGAAGCTAAAGCAGCTCCTTAACCAGAAAAAGAAGGAATATCTCAAGCGGTTCAAAAAGACCATCGTGTTTTATCCGATTAAGCGCGTGCTTGTTTCGGTAATTTATTATCGCCGCACATGGGCCAGGAGCAATATTAAGAAAAATCTTGAAGAATTCGGCAAGTTTCTTCTATTAAAATGGAATGATTTTAACCTCGTCAATTTTTGCTCGCGCACTCTTTCAAAATTTTTTGCCCGGCTCAAATTGAAAAAACAGGCCGATTTTTTTGCGACTTTCATGCAGGAAGAATCGGGCATCAACAGGCACGTTCTTTTTCGCTATCTTATGAAGGAGCTTTTCCTTTATTTTTTCATCGCGTTCATCTTCTTTTTTATGGTTTTTTTCGTCAATCAGATTTTGCTTGTTGCCGAAAACATCCTCAAAAAACGCGTTCCTGTCATGGACGTAATGCGGCTCATTACTTATTCGCTCCCGATGGTAATTGCTCAATCTGCACCTTTTGCAACTCTGGTCGGATTTTTGATGTGTCTTGGGCGTCTTGCCAGTGAAAACGAAATCTTGATTTTCCGTGCGAGCGGACAGGGCTACCGCGTGATTTTAAAGCCCGTGCTTATTCTGGGAGTGATTATTTCAATCGGTTCCTTTTTCGTAAACGATTATCTTCTTCCTCTTGGAACAATCAACTACAACAAGCTTTATCGTTCAATCCTCACTTCAAACCCGGCTGTCGAACTTGAGTCAAATTCAATCAAACGTACAAATGATAAGACTCTCGTAATCGGTGAAGTCAGTGATGAGAACGTGAGTGATTTGATTTTCTTTGATACGGACGGAGACGACGGCCAGCGAATTATCGTCGCAAACAAATCTCAGATTAAAAAAGCTTCTGCGCCTGGTGTTCTCATGAAGCTGATAATGAATGACGCAAGCGTAATAATGTTTGACCCGGACAAAAAAAATGACTATGACGTTCTTACGAGCGAAAATGTCGAGCTGAATATTTTCGAATCTACTTTCCTTGAAAATGACCGTGCCGTTTCTCCTCGCGAGATGACGAGCTACGACCTTTATAAAGAAATCCGTAAGATGCGCGGAGATGCTGATGTTTCCGAGAAAAAGCGCAATCGTTACCATCTTGAAATGGCCAAAAAGTTCTCGATGCCGTTCGGTTCAATTTTCTTTGCGATTCTGGCAATGCCGCTCGCGCTGATTTTCGGTAAGCACAACGGTCAGACAATCGGGCTGATTATCGGCCTTTTTATTTCGGTGTTCTATTGGGCTGTGAGCATTGTCGGGCAGATTTTCAGCTCACGAACAGGTGTTTACGGCATTACCACGATGTGGGCTCCAAACATTTTGATTGGTGTGGCAGGAATTCTTTTCTATCTGAGGCTTTTGAGAAAATGAAAATTGTTGAATACCTTTTTAGAAAAGTCATTCCTCTGTTTGTTGGCGCTTTGATTTTCTTTGCGATGGTTCTGGTTCTGGTCGATTTGATGATGAACCTCTGGAATTTTATTTCGAATGGTGTTCCTGGATTAAAAGTAATGCGGATTATGGGGCTTTATGTTCCAAAATGCCTTTGGTATGCCACTCCGATTGCGATTCTTTTTGCTGTTTCGTACACTCTGAGTGATTTATACGCAAGCAATGAGCTGATTGCAATTTTTGCCTCTGGAATTTCACTCACGCGATTCACATTCCCGCTTTTGATTTTTGCATTTGTTATGAGTTTCGCGCTGTTTTTCTTTGATGACAAGGTTGTTGTACCCACTTTTGCCAAAAAAACTGCTGAGCAGGAAGAAGTCCTCAACAAAAATAAAACGCTCAACAATGATAAAATCGTAATTTTGAGTGAAAACGGCAATATCTGCTATAAGGCCGAATTTTACGATGATGAAGCCAAACGACTTACATCACTTTACATAATAATTCGCAACGAAGACAAAACATTGAATTCTGTTATTCGTGCAGATTCCGCAGTCTGGCGTGAAGACAGGTGGGTTTTGTCGGGGGCAATTCAGTACACTCAGGTTGAAGACACGATTAAGGCCGTATCGCTTTCGCCGGATGTCTCGGACCGCTTAGTTGAGCCTCCAGAAACATTCCAGAACAATGTAATCAGCGTCGAAACGGTAAATTCTGCCACGGCAAAAGTTTATATCGAGCATCTGCAGAAAGCAGGTCTTCCGTTTGCCGAGCCAATGAGCCTTTATTACAAAAAATTCTCGTTCCCGTTTATTTTGTTCATAGTCGTATTCCTTTCCGTAGGTTTGAGCGGAAAGACCCGCAAGAATGTCATGCTCATGAGCCTCGCTTCGTGCATTAGTGCGGCAGTTTTGTTCTATGTCACGCAGATGATTACAATGCTGCTAGCAAAGTTCGGCGCAATTTCACCTTTTATGGGCGCATGGTTCCCGGTGTTCATGTTCGTTGTAATTGCGGCGGTGGTTTTGAGATATGCGAGAACTTAAAACTCACACACGCTGTAACTCGTGCTTCTTCCGCCGGCTTCTTCCTTTTTTAAGATTCCCCTTGAAGTGAGGGCCTTGATGTCACGGGTGGCGGTGTCTTGGGAGCACTTGCAGATTTTTGCCCATTTTGATGTAGTTAACTTTCCCTGCCAGCTACTATCCAGGACTCTTGAAAGCATGTTCTTTTGCCTTTCGTTCAGAACTGTGCGGCGGTGGGCTTCTTCCCAAAATCTTCTTATCGATTGCGTTCGCTCAATCTGGCAGAGGGAGCTTTCGATTGCTCGGGCCATGCAGCCCAAATACCAGTCGAGCCATTCTGTGATATCGGTGCTTCCGCTTTGTGTCTTTTCGAGCATGGCGTAGTAGTCCTTTCGCTCTATTAAAAGCTGAGCACTCATGCTGAAAAGCCTGTCGTTTCCGTCCTGAGAAAGAATCATGTCGGCGAGGATTCTTGAAAGCCTGCCGTTTCCGTCGTCAAAAGGGTGAATCGTTACGAAATAAAGATGTGAAATCGCGCTCTTTAGGGCAAGTTCTATCCCGGAATCTTTTGCACTCCTGTTGAACCAGTGGAAAAATCTGTTCATTTCTGACTCCAGACTGCTGGCTGGCGGGGCTTCAAAATGAATCCTTTCTTTTCCCATGTTGCCCGAAATTACCCGCATTGGGCCGTATTCGTCACGCCTGTAAGAGCCTGTGGTAATCTTGAAGCCTGCAGAAAAGCCTTGCGGAAAAAGAAGTGAGTGCCATGAGCAGAGCCTTTCCTTTGTAAGCGGTTCCTTGCAGTGCTGTATGGCATCAAGAACCGCCCGGACTGTCGTTTGAATCCTCTGGGGAATCTGATTGTTCTCCAGCCTTTCGATTGCATCCTGAGTGAGGACATTTTCTGCCCCAAGATGTCGTGCGATTGAAGAACGCAAGTCTTCGGCCGGAATGCGCTCTCCCTCAATGGCTGCCGACTTTGCGATTTCCTGCGTGAGAGAATCCACATGGTTCAGACTCTTTACGGAAAAGCCCAGGGCACGCATGGCACCATAAAGTTCCGCCTGCTTGTGCAGAACCTGAATGAGCTGAGGAGTGATTACCGAGTCCTTCCAAGTAAAATGAGGCCAGCCGTCAAGCTGCCAGAGATAGATTCTCTTCATGCCGTCAGTATAAGGCAGAATGCGGAGATTAGCAATAATATTCTCCGCAAAAAGTGCGGATATTAGTGATAATATTCTCCGCATAGTTTGTACGGATGACTGCTTCGGCATGTTAGAACTTAGTAAAATAAAAAAAAGCGAGTACATAAATGTGCACCCGCTTTGAAAATGTATTCTAGCTTACTAGAATGTAAAACTCATACCAGCTTTAGGCACGAACAGAAGACCGGAAATGTCAAGCGATTCAGATCTTTCATAAAGTTTATTACCAAGAGCATATGCTTTATCTTTATAATCTGCACTACCAGTCGCATAGAAAAGTCCGACATCAGCAAATGCACCAAAATGTTTATTAAAACGGTAGGTAAACGCTATTTCCGGTCCGAAATAAAATTCAGTGAGAGTAAGTTTTCTTTCGCGGTCAGCAACAACTGTAGAACTATAAGATGTAGTATTGTATTTCTCTTCTAATTTATAAGAGCAACCTGATAAACCGATATTTCCTGTTAAAGTAAGCGTCATTTTTTCGTCATGAATAAATGACCAGCCAAAACCTACATCACCCAAAAAATTTACACCACTAAGAGATTCATCCCATAAGTCTTTCGTACTTGTTCGGGCAAGTCCCAAATCGAACTTGAAAGTAAAACCACCGTCGCATACATGCGTATAATCAACATTAACACCAAATCCAGAAGATGAGAGATCCGCAGTTTGTCCATCTTGTCCCAAAGTTGCTGGATGAATCGGGAAAAACGCTCCCAAATGTACCGTATTCTCAGCAAAAGCAAATGTAGTGAGCATTGCGGTAGCAACTAAAGCCAATAATCTTTTCATTTTTTTTCTCCTAATTCTTAAATGAAATCGTTTATTTTGCGGCAAAACCGAGCACAGCAAGGTTTTGCCGCAATGAGATTAGTCAATCTCATTGCCCATTATATAATGGGCGCTTATAACTCTCCGCAATGATGGGGTTTTAGGGGCATGGCCCCTAGGCGAGAGGGTAGCGGACAAGACCGGAGCGAGCAACGCGAGTGAGGACTTGGGAGCGAGGGGGAGACTTCCCCCTCTGTATCCTAATCTTTTTCAGTTTCTTTTGTAAGTTCGTCTTTGAGCGAATTTACTTGCTCCACTGGCAGAGAACAGCATTTTGCAATTTTTTCTACAGGTAAATCCGTTTCTAAGAGCAGGTTCTTTGCATTCTCGATTAAAGCTTTTTTTCGCCCTTTTGCTTCTGCTGCCATGATGCCCTCCTCAGATTTAACAACTTTGTTTAGCAAAAAAATCCAATCCTTCCTTTTGCAACAGCGAAAGGAAGGAATTTAACGGTCTCTTACTGGAGTACGAATCCTCCGTTTGGTGAGATTATTTGTCCTGTAAGATATGGTGCTGTGAGAATGTATGCCAAAGCTCCTGCAATATCAGAAACATCGCCGATGTAGCCTTCCGGGATTGTTGCGGCGAGCGCGTTGAGTTCGTCTTGATTAACCCCACGGAGCATGTCGGTCATAATCATGCCTGGTGCGATTGCATTTACACGTACTCCACGGCCTGCAAATTCAAGGGCGAGGGCACGGGTCAAACCAATGAGACCTGATTTTGAAGCACAGTAATCAGCCTGATTGATTACGCCTGTCATGCCGCCTACAGAAGATGTATTTACGATTACGCACTGAGAATCTTTTGAAGAATGATTAATCATGTGCGGAAGAACCAGATGTGTCATGTGAAGCGCGCTCATGAGATTTGTTCCGATTACCCGTTCATAAGCTTCATGTGTGATGTCAATCCAGTTGCTGTTGTTTGTGATTCCTGCATTGTTTACGAGAACATCGATGTTATCACCGAATTTTTCTACGGTTGCTTTTACGAGCTTTTCGCAGTCTTCGTATTTGCTGACATCTGCTTTGACAACAAGTGTTCCGACTTTGTATTTACTTTCAAGATCAGCTGCGATTTTTTCAGAAAGTGCCTTTGAAGAGTCGCTTCTGTAATTGATAACTACATTGTATCCGAGTTCGCCGAGTTTTTCGCTCATTGCCTGTCCGATACCACGAGATCCGCCTGTGATAATTGCTGTTTTTGACATTAAAATCCTCCTATTTTTGTCATTGTCCTTTTCAGAATACAACGCTTTATTGAATTTGTCGAATTTTTTGTGATATACTCGTCTTGAAATGATAGAAAATATTTTTGAAATCAAGCACGAATCCACAGACGGCGCGTCTCGCACGGGCACTTTGCATCTTCCGCATGGAGACGTTCAGACTCCTGTTTTTATGCCTGTCGGAACTAACGCCACAGTTAAGGCTCTCACAAAAGATGATCTGGAAGAAATCGGATTTGAAATCATTCTTGCCAACACTTATCACCTTTACTTGCGTCCGGGGCCGGATATTATCGAAGAGGCCGGCGGTTTGCATGGATTCTCCGGCTGGAAAAAGAACTTCCTCACCGATTCCGGCGGATTTCAGGTCTGGTCTCTCTCAAAATTGCGAAAAATCACCGAAGAGGGCGCACTTTTTTCTTCAAACATCGATGGAAGCCGCCACATGTTCACGCCTGAGCGGGTAGTGGACATTCAGTCTCAGTTCAACTCGGACATTCAGATGCAGCTTGACGTTTGCACCGGCTGGGGTGAGGACAAAAAATCAGCAATCCACGCGCTTGAAATCACCAAAAACTGGCTTCGCCGAGCCAAAGAAGAATGGATAAAAAAATGCGACTCCGGCTACAATGGAATCCTCATGCCAATCGTTCAGGGAAATTTCTTCGAGGATCTCAGAATCCAGTCGGCAGAGTTTGTCACTGAGATGAACATGCCTGCAATCGCAATCGGAGGCCTTAGCGTTGGCGAGCCGCCGGAAGTTTTTGCAAGTATGCTCGACTTCACCGTAAATTATCTTCCAAAAGAAAAGGCAAAATATGTCATGGGAATCGGCACCCCGGATTATATCCTGGATGCGGTTCATTCTGGAATCGACATGTTTGACTGCGTTCTTCCCACCCGAAATGCCCGAAACGGAAGCTACTTCACCCGGGACGGAAATCTGCCGATAAAACAAGAGAGGTTTGCCCGCGATTTTGGCCCGGTTGACCCGGAGTGTAACTGTAAGGTCTGCCGCTCTTATTCCCGCGCTTATCTCAGGCATCTCTTTAAGTCTCAGGAAATTTTGGGCAGTATGCTAGCAAGCTATCACAACCTTTACTTCCTGCACAACATGATGGCCGAAATCCGTGTCGCAATTTCAGAGAACCGGTTTGAAGAATACCGCACGAATTTCTTAAAACGCTATCACTCGGATGCCTGGAAGATTAAGAATTAAAAGTGCGGAATGAGTAATTTGGGGGCTACGGCTTCGCCGTCGGGCTTTCCGCGGTTTCATTCCTTCGGAACGCTTCGCGCCGCTACAATCCCTAGCCCGCTTGCTTATTTTGGAGTTTTGATGAAAAAGACGATTTTGTTTTTGGCTGGAATATTTTTCTCAATAAATGCTTTTGCACAGGATGGTGGTTTTGGTGAGATTGAACTTTCTCAGCCTGAGCCAGCCCTTCCCGAGCCAGAAGTTTCTCCTGAGCCGGAACTTTCTTCTTCCGAAGATTTTGACGCTGTTTCCGGGGCAGATGATTTTGCTGTTGAAGAAGAGCCCAAAGTCAAAAAAGAGAGCCTTGCAGGTGTTAGCGATGTTCCCAATTCAAAACGCCCGAAAACTCCAGATTCTTCAAAAGTCGACGAGCTTAATAACACCGACCCAGAGGCCAACGAAAAAAATGCCGACATTTTGAAATATGGCCTTGAAGAAGATATTTCGGAGCTGCTCGACACGATGACCAAAAAAAAGGACGTGCGATTCGTGAACGAGGTTTACGATCTTTTTCAGGACACAAAATCAGTCGCCATCCGCGAAAAAATCCTAAATTTCTTTAAGACAATCGAAGATCCATGCCTTGAAGATTATGCGGTCATGATCCTGAATGACCCTTATGACGAAAAAATTTCCACAGTAAATGCATGTTTTTCATATCTTCAGATGGCCAAAACAAAAGAAGCCGTTCCTGCAATCTGTACGCTTCTGGAAAGTGACAACGAAGAATATTTCACCGGTGCAATCGAAACTTTAGGAAAAGTCGGCGGCTCCCGTGAGGCCGTATACATCACGGAATTTCTGGAGCGCGAGGATTTGACCGTTGCCCAGAGACAGAGTCTTGTCCGGGTTCTCGGACAGCTTCATGCCGTGGAAACTTACGACAAGCTCGTGGAATATGCTCAGGACAGCGACGAAAATGCCTTTGTCCGTATGTACAGTGCCGAGGCAATCGGAGAGATGGAAAAGCCGGAAGCACAGGAAATCCTTTCCGATTTGTTTGAGGACTCGAACCCGAACCTCCGCCAGTATGTTATCAAAGGAATCTCGCATTTTAAGAACAGCGAAGCCAATGAAATCTTGATTCAGGGCTTGAAGGACAGCCATTACAAAGTCCGCCAGGAATCAATCAACGCAATAAAAGAAAATAATGTTACCGAAGCCGACGAATATCTGATTTACCGGGCCAAAAACGACCCAGTTCAGGCCGTAAAAAATGACTGCCTTGACTGCCTTGCAAAACTCAACACGCCAAAAGGAAACGAATATCTTCTGAGCCAGATTACAGAAAAAAAAGTTCCTGATCCGCAGAGAGCCAGGGTTGCAAAAGTGCTTCTTGAAGAAGGTCGGGGAGTTTCAGAAATCGCCGAGCTTTGCAAAGAGACTATAAAAGACGACAAGCGAAAGCAGCTCCGTTATGCGCTCGGAAAAGAAATGGCAAAATACGAAAATCCTGCCTTTGCCGAAATCGCGCTTGAATTCCTCAAGCACAAGGATACTTCGACAATCGGAACAGGCCTGGACATCTGGGCAAAAGGCCGCTACTCAAACTGCAACGAAGCGGTCAACGAGCTTGCCGATAAAGCCGACCTCACCGCAAAAAACAAAAATCAGCTCGCAATTAAAGCCGCCCGCCTCCTGGGCCGAGATTTGGAAAAGCAGAGCGAGCAGAAAGAAGCCGAGCGCAAAGCCGCCGAGGAAGCCAAAAAAGCAAAGAAAAACGGCACTGGGATTGGGGATGGGGAGTAATTGCTACTCCTTACTCATACAGCCCGTTCAGCATTCTGTACACTTCGTTGATTCTTTCCTTACCGTCTACAGAAAAATCTATGTTCTCGTCAACCAGGGTCTCAAGGCTGGAAAGGCTTTCGTTGAGTGCTGTTGCAAAGCCCCGGCTCATCTTGAACCAGTAAGTGCCTCGGCCGTCAGTGAAGAGGGCCAGGAAAGCGTATTCTTTTGTTTTTTTGGACATGGTGATTCTAAGGATTTTGTTCAAGTCTGCAATCAACTTGTCCGCAACGCCTTCTTCGTGGATGTCGAAGTTCCGCTTGCACCAGTCTTTTTCGCCAATCGGGTTGAGGTTAAGGTTTTTTACGACCTTGCAGGCCAGCTCAAGCTTTTCTCCGCTCAATAAGCCCGCCCCATGCAGTAGCACTTTCGAGCGAATCTGTGCATAGACTGCCATTTTGTTCTCGTCATTTTCTTTCTGGATTGCGCTTTTGAATTTGTTGTATGGCAGAATGAGGATTTTCTTTCCTTTCTGCTTTTCGATTTCGAAAATTTCTCCGCCGATGACAATCTCATTGTCGTTCTTTTCTTTTGCCTTGCGGCCTCCAAAGTGACCGTCATCACGGCCAAGCCATTTTCCTTTGACTGCTGCGAAAGTTGAGCCTTTGAATTCGAGATTTCCTGTGAGACTTCGGCCTCTTTTCCCGCGGATTGCACCGAGTTTTGCTTCCAGATCTGGTGAGATTTTTGAAAGAAGAGACTTGGTGAGAGGAGAGACGCTCATTGCGAACGTGCGGCTTGTGCGGACGATTTCACCTGCGACGATAAAAAGCGGGTCTGTGCGGAACATGGAAGAGCCCGGATGAATCGAAATATGGTCTGCGGTGAGGGAACGGTAATTTTCTTTTCCTTCACGAACGCAGACGAACTGAATCATTCCCGAGGCGATACAGCAAAGATAGTCGTCCATTGAGCCGCCGCTTCCGATTGGAATTCCGAGCTGCCCGATTTCTTCTTCCAGCTGAACCTTGATGTTTGCAATTTCGGCCATAACCCGCTCGTCAAGGTAGTTGTTCTGGCAGAAGCGCACAGGATTTTTCATCGACTGGTATGTACGGAAAAGTTTTACATAACTTACAAAATCGCCCTGAATGTCACGAAATGCGTGATGAGCTTTTCTGGCATCGCTTTCTTCTCCAGGCGGCAGAATGAAAGGCGAGTGAGTGCTCATAAAGGCAGCCGCAATTACGGTCTCTTCAAGAACATCCGGGTAGCGCATGATACTTTCGACTAAGATTCGGCTTACACGAGGTTCCAGCGGGAACTCGACCATGAGCTTTCCGATTGAAGAAAGCGTGTGGTCCTCGTTCAAAGCTCCCATCTGATTTAAAGTCTCGACGGCTCCGCGGATGTCTTCTTTTTGAGGAGCTGAAATGAAGTCGAATGTGTCAAAGTCCGTGATTCCAAGCTCGCTCATGCGAAGAACGACCTCGCTCAAATCAGTGCGGTAAATTTCTTCTGTGGTGTATTCAGGCCGCTTGTCAAAATCCTTGCGGCTGTAAAGACGGTAGCAGGTTCCTGGTTGTGTTCGGCCAGCCCGGCCACGCCTCTGGTTTGAGCTTGCCTTTGAGACAGGCACTTCGTTGAGACTTGATGTGAAAGTCTTCGGACTGTAAAAATTGAGCTTTGCGAGTCCTGAGTCGATTACGGTCGTGATTCCGTTGATTGTGACAGAAGTTTCTGCGATGTTCGTTGAGAGAACGACCTTTTTCTTTCCGAAGGGGGCATTGTCAAAAACCCGCTCCTGCTCTTCTTTGGGAAGACGGCCATAAAGTGGCACGATATGAATCTTTGAGTGAAAACTTGAATATTGGAGCCGTTTTGCACAATCCTTGATGATTTTTTCGCCCGGCAAAAAGACCAGAATGTCACCGTCCTCATGATTGTCAAGCACCCGGTCAATAGTCTTTTCGATTTTTGAAAGTAAAAGCTCGCATCCTGTGGCCGTGGCAGTCGTGGTAGGCTCTTTTGTCGTCGGCGGGTCGTAGACCATAGTGACCGGGAAAGTCTGGGTGTCAATTGTGACAATCGGACAGCCGCCAAAATATTCAGAAAAAGCCTCTGCATTCATGGTGGCGCTTGAGACAATCACCTTGAAATCCGGCCGGGCAGCAAGAACCCGCTTTAAAAGCCCCAGAACAAAGTCAATGTTAAGGCTTCGCTCATGGGCCTCGTCAACCATAATCACGGAATATTTTGTCATCCAGGGATCAAGCTTCATTTCCTGCAGCAAAATTCCATCGGTCATGATTTTGATTTTTGTAGTAATATCGGTCTTGTCTTCAAAACGCATCTTGTAGCCGACAAGTCCAGGGTAAGAAGTCTTCAGCTGCTTTGCGATAAACTCACTTACGCTCAGGGCCGCAATTCGTCTGGGCTGAGTCACGGCAATCACACCGTTCTCGCTATATCCCGCCTCATGCAAAATCACCGGAATCTGAGTGGTCTTTCCACTTCCGGTAGGCGACTGTACGACGATAACCTGATTATTTTTAAGACATTCGAGAATCTTTTCTTTCTGTTCGTAAACTGGTAATTTTTTGTAGTCAATGGACATAAGATTATTATAGAAGAAAAGCGCGGAAGTTACAATCAAAAGGAAAGTGGAATACAGGACGCATCCCGCGACAAGCGCGGGTCGGGCTTTTCGTCATTCCGCTGTCGCTCCAGCCTCCTCACTTCGTTGCGGTGGCCGCCTTCGGCGTGGATACAATCCCTTGCGCAGAAAAAAATTATTTCAGAATATTATTAATTGCTTTTGAAATGTTGTCATATAAATCTGATTTGATTTCTTTGTGAAGTTGCTCCGTAACATCTGCAATAAATTGTTCTCGATTGTTGGAAATAATATTTTCTGGTGAAGAATTTTCATCAAATAATTGTAAAGGTTTGATGTTTAATACAGAAGCGATTTTTTCAATGAGTTCTGGCGGTGGAAATGAGTTCTTGTTTTCAAGCTGGTTTATGTAATTCATGCTCATATCGATAGCATAAGAGAGTTTTTCTTGTGAAAGTTTTTGCTGTTTTCTATAGAACTTCAAGTTTCTGATAAAAACATCACGTAGAGATTCAGCCATTTATATAGAATGTCAAGAAATTAAAAAGAATATAACATTAGATAATTGTTGTTTGCTTAAATGTTTATTGATAATAACAGTAAAATAACTTATAATAAATTAAAATATCGTTGTTTTTGTGTAAAAATATGAAAACAACAAGATAAAAGTGTTTTCTTACGAGGAGATTTTTATGAAAAAAAATTTTGCTTTTATTTTATTTTTTGTTTTCATGATTTTTACATCATGTTCAGAAAGCATAAAAACAAATTACGATTTTTATATTGCTTGTGCAAATAACAATGTAAAATCTGTAAAAACTTATCTTCGTAAACATCCACAAAGTGCAAATGCTGAATTAACTTCTCTTGAATATAGACAATTTGCTAGATACCTGATTGATAATGAAAAGACTGTTAGTGATGCCCCGGTATCATCAGACGATAAATCGGAATGGGTTAATACGTACAAAAGTTATCCAATAATTATTGCCTCTGAACGTGGATACATTGAAATTGTGAAACTCCTTATAAATGCAAATGCTTACTTGGATGCTGGTAATAACGAACAATATACAGCGTTAATGAATGCAGTGTATGAAAATCATTTTGATGTTGTGAAACTTTTGGTTTCTGCAGGAGCTGATGTAAATGCTAAAAATGAACATAACATGACAGCACTAAACCTTGCCATTGTATCAAAAGGCTCTTTAGAAATAGTTAGATATCTTATATATGAATGCGGAGCAAAAGCAAATCATTACAAATATGATAATTCATCTCCATTGCATCATGTTCAGGATGTTGAAGTTGCAAAAAAACTTTTATCGATGCCTTTGTATAAGAAAGAGATAAATTGGCAAAATAATTATGGTACAACGCCTCTAATGAGCGAAATTTACTGGGGAAATTATGATATTGTAAAAATATTCATAGAAGAAGGTGCAGACATACATATTCTTAATAAGGCTGGTGAATCCGCCCTTGATATTGCAATAGAAGAACAAAGTTCTCGTTGGGCTTCGAAAGAAGAAAAAGAAAAATTAGAAGAGTTAATTTATATTCTTGAATTTAACAATTAGACAATAATATTTTTTTGATGGTTAAAATTATTATGCTTTCTGCAAATATATTATTTAAAGGTGATGATACTGGATATTTCATAAAATTTGGACAAAAAGAACATTTGAAACAAATACAAAATGGTATAGTAAGATTCAGTGAACTAACATGTTTCTCAGCAAATAAAAAGCAAACTGCTATTTATGATAAATATGAGGGGATAAAATATTTAAAACATCAAAGAAATGGAAAAACTGTATTTGAACGAATAAAAGAAATGCAGTTTATTTCATGTTTTTCTTATTTTATTAAAAAAGATGTCCTTCATAATCGAATAGTTTCTCCGCAGATTTTTGAAGAACGAAATTGGTCATATGTACTATTTATAATTGAATCGGATAAATTTAGAACTAATATTGAATCCGCTCTTTCAAATTTTCGTCATGCAAGTAATATTGTTACATATGTTGATTTCAAAAAAGATCAGGAAAATCTTACGATTTTTAATAAATCTGATGAATACGAATTTGAAAAAGAATTTCGTTTTGTGTTTTATCCAAATGATGAATTAATATTTCTGAAAAAAAATAAGAGAACCGTAAATATAAAAATTGAAAAAGTTAATTCTCTAATAATTCCGACAAAAGAATTTGTAAATTGCTTTTCTATTGAATAAGATAAAGTTTTATTAAAGTGAAGTATCGCCCGTATTTTTTATAGACAAAATAATCTATACCGTGGTGAAATAATCCCACAAGGAGACTCCAATGCCAAGAATCGTTCCAGTCAGGGATTTAAAAAATATAACTGCAATTTCCGCTCTATGCCATGAAGATAAAGAACCTATATTCATTGCCAAAAACGGATATGGAGATATGGTTATTATGAGTATGGAAACATACGAAAAAAGCCTATTCCTTGCAAATGTATACGGAAAACTTGAAGAGACAAAAGCTGATATGAAAAACGGCAGATATTCTTCTGTTGATGATGCAATTTCTGAGATAAAGAAAAAATATGGTTTATAATGTGAGTTTCCTTTTTTACAGAAACTTTATTGCATTGTATTTGATAGATGATGTGGAGAAAATTGTATCAATAATGCGTATTTTCTATGCAAAAAGAAATTATGGAAAATTAATATAGCAATAAAAACTGCCAAAATTTCCTTGCCGACTCTGGACAAGTGACGAAAAACTGTCAAAAATTACTGATGCCCTTAACATAGATGTCTGCCATCTTTTTCTTCCTGTTGGTTCGTCATTCAACAAAAATACCGATGAATCACGCAAAATCAAATAGGCAATCGCAGAAAATGTCATTTCTTATGTCGAGGCTATTCTGGATGATGTGATTAAAAAGTGAAGTAATGAATAAAAAATATACATTGACTTATATCAAGAATTGTCATATATTGTAGATAGATTGAGGACATAGGGCTTGTCCTGGCTAAATAAATAAGATCCGATAGATGATTGGGGTCGGAGAGCCTGACCCGGCTAACAAAATAAAGCTCGATTGAGGAAGCTCTGTAGACAACTACAGGGCTTTTTTTATAGGTGGAAAAATGGAACTAAGGTATTTATCATCAGTTTTTTATCAAAACTATAAAGATTGTACGGAAATATTGAGCAAAGGTGAAACAAGACCTTACATCATCCTTATAATTGAAGTAGAAAATAATAAATTTGCGATTCCAATAAGAACAAATCTTCATAAGACTAAAGATTGTTACGAAACAAATCCTAAGACAAATTCTGGACTCGATTATACAAAGGCTGTTGTTATTTCACGGAATGATTACATTGATTCAACAAAATATCCTGAAATTGAACACAAAGAATACAATTATATAAAGTTCAAGGAACGAGAAATAAAAATAGCGTTTACAAAATTTGTTTCAGATTATAAGAAAGATGTAATTCGTCACAAGAGAAATCAAAGTATTCCTGCAAATCCGAGGTTTCAATATTGCACATTGCAATATTTTAATAAAGAATTAGAAATAGAATAAAATAAAAACTAACCAAACTTCGTAGCCGATAGGTGGCGGTTGAGATGTTATGGCCAATTGTGGAGTTGGGAAAGAAACGAAGAAACTTAGTTTTAGGAGGTCAAAAATGAATAATGCTTATGTAGGAAGTTCTTTTGATGATTTTCTCGAAGAAGAAGGAATTGCAACCGAAGTAAAAAATGAAGCAATAAAGAGACTTATTTCATATAATCTGCTTGAAGAAATGCAGAAACAGAATATCAATAAAACAGAAATGGCTAAGAAAATGTCTACATCGCGTGCGGCCTTAGACAGACTTTTGAACCCCTACAATGATTCTGTTACGCTTGCAACTTTAACAAAAGCCGCAAATGTTCTTGGAAAAAAATTAGTCTTGCAGTTACGATAGATAAAATACTAACTCTATTCCCCCGCCAGCACCTTTTCCATAAGTTTCTTTCGTTCCGTAAGATATTTTGCCCATGTCACGAGTTCTGCCCGGTCGAGGGTCGCGATAAAATCATCATCCAGCAGCTTGATCACGAACTGCCAGCTTGGGGTGATATATGTCGTAATAAGATGAGGCTCGTAATCACCCAGAATCACGCTGCCGTCTGTCATTTTTGTGGCTTTCAGTTTTAGGAGAAGTCCTTCGCCAGTGTAATCCCGTGGAGTGTCGGGGGCTGCGAACTGAGGATTCGTCCTTTGCGCCGAAATTGTGTTTCCGTTTGCGTACATTATGAAAGCCTTGCGTTCTTTTTGCCCCAAGTTTTGTGTGTAGTGAGTAGAAGCCGCCGTTTCCTCAAAAATCTTCACCACATGCGGATGGTTTGCCCAGATTATGTCGGCCTTGCATTCCTCGATAATCCGCCGGAAGAATTTTTTATGATTCTCTGTTACTGCAATCACGTATTCAGGCTCGTCAGTGTGAACCGAAAGCACGAAAAGGTCAGCCTTTGAAGATTCCTGCAAGCTCTTCAGTTCTTCTATTAATTGTTCGCGCTTTTTTTCTGTTGAAGGATAGAAGTCGATGTAAGAGGCATAATCATTGCGGTTCAAAATCTCCGTGATAGCCACGAAAAGCACTTTGAATCCATTTTTTTCGATGATTTTGTATGTAAGAGGCCCGCCGCTTTTTTCTTTGAGACCACAAGCCCATATTCCTTTGCGGCTGTCAAAATATTTTTTAGTAGCCTTGATTCCGTCAAGATACTGGTCGTTGGTGTGATTGTTCGTGAGCGAGAATACATTGAATCCGGCCTTTATCGCAGCCTCCACATATTCAGTGTGCATGTTGAACTGAGGGTATGTGCTCCATGGAAGTGAATCAGCCACAGGAGCCTCAACATTTGCAAAAGCCAGATCTGCCGAAGAAACAAGGGGACTAATGTCGCGCCAGATTCTGTCAAAGTCAGTGATTTTGTAGTTAGGGGCATGAGCCATAATGTCTCCCGCAAAGACAAGTGAAAGCTCTGATTGTGGAACAGCAGTTTTGCGAGATTCTTTTGATGCTGAAAGTTCTTTTGTTGTGCCACAAGATTCAATCAAACCTAGCAAAAAAATCAGTGCGAGAAAGAGAAATGATTTTCGGATTCTTTTTAAATTCATTACTTAATTATAAATCAAAAAATCCTGTCAATCAAATTTTCTGATTCTTAATTGTAATCTGTTCCCACTTTACGCCTTCGCCGTTCTGAACATCCCGGCTGAGTTTTGAGCCAATTACATCGTCCAAAAAACGCGGGTGCAAGCCGACAGAAAGCACTTTCTCGGTCCTTAAAACACCAATATCTTCCATATTAATGCGTTCTCCGGCCTTCATTGAGCGCATGAAATGCAGGCTTCGATTCGTGCGTCCGTAATTTGCTTCTTCGGCGGGGGCGAGTTTTTTGATTCCGCTTCCCAGAATCTTCTGTACACGATCTCCGTATTCAGTGGCAAGCTGTTTCAAAATGTATTCTTTTGCATTCTCGCCGTATTGCCGGAAAGCTGCCTCGCACTGATGGATACAATGGCTCATCAGTGCAAACTGTTCGCCTGTGAGTGCTACCGGGTCATCAAGACCGTCCGTTTCTTTTGAGAGAGTGATGTGCTTTTCAATCATCGTTCCGCCCATGCTGGCAGCAATCGAAGGAACAAGAACCGGGTCAAGTGAATGGTCGCTCACACCGCACGGAACGCCGAAAATCGCAGCGAGGTTTGGGATCAGCTTTAAGTTGTATTCTTCTTCCGGGGCAGGGTAGCTTGTGATGCAGTGGAGCAGGGTGATATTCTCACGGCCAAGAATCGAAAGGGCTTCCTCGATGTCAGCGAGTTTTGATACTCCCGAAGAAATAATCACCGGAATATCGTATGTCTTTCGATATTCGGCAAGTTTTTTAAGAAGAGGAATATGATTGAGTTCTGGTGAGGCGATTTTGATTGCGTCTGGTTTTATGGCGAGAAGTTCTTCCAGAGAACGAAGACCGAACGGCGAGCATGTGAATTTCGCGCCTTTTTCGTGAGTGTAGCGAAGACATTCCTCGAAAAAGCCTGGTTCCACTTCAAGCTCACGGAATCTGTCGTAAAGAGGAATTTTCCCTGTTGGAAGGTTTACGAATCCAGTATTCGGGTGCAGGATTTCATCAGCGTAAACCCACTGAAATTTTATGTAGTCAGCACCGCTCTCTGCCGCACAATCAATAAGTTTTTTTGCCTTTTCTAAATCACCGCCATGCGATGTTCCGATTTCTGCTATAATTTTCATCTTTTGCCAACCTTTTTTTATTTTACCATAAAGATTTTGTGTGGTACAATAAAAATATGATTAAAGCTATTGCAAAATTATTCAAAGCCCTGAATGCAAATGTCAATCCGGGCGAAATCGCACATGCTTTTTCGTGCGGTATCCTTCTTGGACTCATGCCTAAGAACAATGTTTTCTTGTATCTGCTTTTTATCTTCATTCTTTTTATCAGGATTAATAAGCCGATGTATCTTCTCATGACTCTGCTGGCTTCTGCCTTTGCACCTTTCCTTGACGGACTTTTTGACACTGTCGGATATGCTTTCCTCACGGTTCCGTCTTTGTCTGATTTCTTTGGCCAGCTTTTTGAAATCCCTTTTGTCGCATTCACAAAGTTCAATAACTCGGTTGTCATGGGATCTTTCCTTTGTGGCCTTGTATTTTATATTCCGGCTTATTTTATTGGCCGTCTCTTCGTCTTTTTGTGGCGCAAATATATCACAGCCTTTATGCGCAGAACAAAAATCACCAAAGTTATCGCAAAACTTCCTTTGGTCAGCAAAATCGCAAGTCTTGTAGGAGATGAATAAAATGTCAGATAAAAAAGAAAAAAAAGCCAAAAAGCCTGCCAAGACTTTTCCTGCAAAAAAGCTTCCCGGGATGCTCAAAAAATCCTATAATCAGAAAAAGCTGGATAAAATCCTCAAAAAAATCTATATTCCCGAAGATCGTCAGCTTTTAAAGTCAATGTTTTCCGAAAAATACCAGAAGGGCAAAAAGGAGCTGCTTCGGGTTCCTCGTGAAACTCAGTATACAAAGGCTCAGCTAAAAGAACTCAAAGTCCTCGTAAAGAATATCAAAAAAAATAAGGGGCGATTTAAGGCTGCTCCATTCATTGCTGTCAGTTCTGCTGTTGCCGCTATTGTCGTCGCCGTCACTGTATTCAAAAATCCTGTCGCAAAAATGGCAATTCGCTCTTCAATGCAGGGCATTTTTGGTGCGAAATGTGACATCGGTTCCGTAAATGTTGAAATTTTGGGTATGCAGCTCACTGTCCGCAATCTGGCCCAGGCAAGTTCAAGCAATCCTATGAAAAATATCTTCCAGTTTGACAAGCTTGACCTTGATTTTAACCTTACCCAGCTGCTTCGTGCAAAATTCAATGCTCAGAATGTTGAAATCACAGGGCTTGCAATAAACACTGAGCGCAAAACAAGCGGAGCACTTCCTGTAAAGGCAAAAAAAGAAAAAATCAAAAAGGAAGATAATGAAGATTCTGCTTTTTATGCGGCTCTCAAAGAAAAATCAGGTCAAAAAGTTGCTGATTCAAAGGATTCTGTAATGTCCCTGCTTTCACAGTATGATCCTAAGGCTCTAATCGCAAACATTCAGGACAATATCAAGACCAAAAAAGCAGTTGAAGACGCCGAGGCAGAAATTCAGGTTTTGATTGACAAATGGCAGTCAAAACCTGCTGAAATTCAATCTGACGTCGAAAGCTTTAGGAGCAATTCTGAAAAACTTGCAAAACTCGATCCTTCAAGCCTCAAAACTCCGCAAGAAATAAAGGATGCTGTGGAGAGTATTCAGAAGGCGATTGAGAACGGCAAAAAAATCAAGTCCGATGTTGACTCAACCGTCGCTGCAGTCGAAAAGGATAAAAAGAAAGTTTCTTCAATTGAGAAAAAAATTGATGTGGCAATCAAAAGTGACCGTGAACTCATCAAGTCTCAGATTCCTGAGCTTTCTCTAGACAATGCGCGGAATGTCCTTTCCGGCGTCTTTGATGAATTCGCATATTCAATGCTCGGAAAATACTATCCGTACGTTAAAAAAGCAGTTTCTTATGCAAATTCTATGAAATCTTCCGATTCTGCCAAAGACAAGGCCAAAAAAGCCGAAAAGAAAAAGTCTAAGAAGGCATTCTCGCGTTCTGTCGGGCGAAATGTTTACTGGAGAAAAGACCGTGTTCCAAAGTTACTGATTGAAAATCTTCATGGAAGCGGAAGCGGAATTGATTTGCGCATAACCAATATTTCAAGTGATATGGATAAGGTTGGAAAGCCTCTCGTTGCAACCGGAACTTACAGTCTTTCTTCACGTGTTCACAAAGCTGGCCTCACAGTTGATTCTCGAAGCGACTGTTCTGCACCTCTGATTTCCGGCACATATTCAAGCGATAATTTCCCTGTTAAGCTTGATTTGGGGGCTGTTGTAGACAAGCCTGGCATTCCTTCCTTCTCAGGAACCACTTCAATCGATATGAAATTTACAGCTGAATCTGACTTCAGCTTTACTGCTGGTGGTGATTTTGCTTTGAATCCTGTTTCAATCACTTCAAAGCCGATTACACCTGATTTTGCCAACAGAATTTATTCAGGTGCCCTTGCTTCTGTAAATCACATGACTGTAAAGGCTGATTCGGCTTACTCTGAGTCAAAGGGGATCACTCTTGGAATCTCAACTGATGCAGAAAAAATCATCATGGATTCGCTTAAAGCAATTGCTTCAAAAGAATTTGATTCAATCAAGGAAGATGCGATTGCAAAAGTAACGGAAGAACTCAATGCTTACACTGCCGGCTTCACTTCAAAATTTGGTGACTTTAATGAGCTTGTTGAAAAACTCAAGGATTCAAAATCTCTCAGCGATGAACTTAACAGGCAGCTTGAATCTAAAAAGTCTGAGCTGACAAATCAGCTGAAAGGGGCTGCAAAAGCCGAAATAGACAAGAAAAAACAGGAAGCTGAGCAGAAGGCCAAAGAAGAAGCCCTCAAAAAAGCGGAGGAAGTTCTTGGTAACAGCGGGGCAGGAAAGTCTGCTGGAAAAGCCGCGGGAAATCTTCTCAAAGGCTTTAAAAAGTAAAGAATTATAGGATATTTACACGATTTTTTATTTATGGTATTCTATATTATTCAATTTCGTAATCTTATTTTTTAGGAGTGTTCCATGTCTGGACATAATAAATGGTCGACCATTAAACATGCAAAGGGCGCAGCAGACGCAAAACGCGGCGCATTGTTCACAAAATTGATTAAAGAAATTTCTATCGCAGCAAGCATGGGTGGCGGAGATCCAAACGCAAACCCACGTCTTCGTGCAGCAATCGTCAAAGCTCGTGCTGCTTCAATGCCAAAAGATAACATTGAGCGCGCAATCAAAAAGGGTACAGGTGAGCTTGGTGGCGGAACATTCGAAGAGCTTGTATACGAAGGATACGCAGCTGGCGGTGTAGCAGTTCTCGTTGAGGTTCTTACAGACAACCACAACCGTGCCGCAGCAAACGTTCGCAATATTTTCAATAAAACAGGCGGAAACTTGGGGACATCTGGTTCTGTAAGCCGTATGTTCGACCGCAAAGGTGTCATCGAGTATGATGCTGAAACAGTTTCAGAAGAAGAAGTAATGGAAGCTGCTCTTGAGGCTGGTGCTGAGGATATCGTAAACGAAGATGGTATCATCACAGTTACAACAGCTCCAAATGACTTCACTGCTGTAGTTGAGGCTCTCGAGCCAAAAGGATGGACTTCACTCTCTGCAGAAGTTGCCATGGTTCCACAGGCTTACACAGCAGTTGATAAAGACACAGCTGCAAAAGTTCAGAAACTCATTGACCGTCTCGAAGAGGACGATGATGTTCAGAACGTTTGGTCAACTGTAGAATATCCAGACGACTTCGATCCAGAGGCTTAAGATATTTAATTCTTTCTGAAAGAATATGTTATAAGAAAGCTACAAAATTCTATGTTAGATTTTTGTAGCTTTTTTTATATAATGCCAGTGAATGTAAAAACAGGCGGAAGCGGCAAGCACTTTCATTGTCGTGCTTGTTTGGTTATGACACGACTCCACTTTGTGCGGGCGAGCGAAGCGAGTCCAATTTCTAAATACGCACAACCGTGGAGTCTAGTGACATGTTCCTGCTGGGAGCCTGTTTTTACACTGTCAGATTAAATCAAAAAAGATGCAAAAACGTCGTGTAATTGGCATTGATCCAGGCCTTGCTCACACAGGTTTCGGTATAATCGATGCATTCGGAAACAATATTCGTCTCGTGAGCTATGGTGTAATAGAGACTCCTTCTATCGAGGAGCATGGAACTCGTTTGCTTGAAATTTATAATCGTCTTGTCGCAGTTCTTATGGAATTCAAGCCGGAGCAGGCTTCAATGGAGGAGCTTTATTTTGCCAGAAACGTTTCAAGTGCTATGAGCGTTTCTGAAGCAAAGGGGGTGGTTACAATGTGTCTGGCACAGCAAGCGCTCCCTTTAAGCATGTATCGCCCCAATCAAATTAAATATTCTGTAACAGGCACAAAAACTGCTGACAAAAAAACTGTCGAGCAATATGTCAAAATCCTTCTCAATCTTGAGACCGAACCAAAACCGGATCACGCTGCCGATGCACTTGCAGCTGCAATTACTCATGTATTTTCTACTTCAAAAATGAATTACCTTGTTTAAAAAAAAGAAAACCGCCAGCTTTTGGCGGTTTATAGTTTGCCTCACTTCGCTTAATCGAAGGGCAATTAATGGATCCCTGCTTTTCCGCAGGTGGAGTGAATGTAATTACAAGACCCCTGAGGAGTCAGATCTTTTTGTCGGAAATTGCATTACGCCTCCTTTCGTGCAGCCGGTGTGCGTCCTCACCTCGCTCCTCACTACAATTTAATAATAACATACATTTCCAATAATGCAAGTTTTTTTTCATTTTTTTTTATATAATTTTTATTGTTTTTTTTTCCTTTACTTTTAATTGATTCGTCAGTATATTTACACATGGAATTAATCATCGGGGGTGCACCGGTTTCGACGATTGTGATCAAGGCACTTACTGCATGTGGGAGTCAAGGTTCCCCAAACTGAGAAAACAATAACTGCAATTTTCGAAAGAAAAGAAGAAGAAGTCGAAGAGGCTTCTTTCGCAGAAGCTCTCGCTGCTTAATTGCGCTTGAGCCGGAACTAATGGGGTGCTGTTCCTAACTTCATTACTTCCGTCACAAACAGGGACTTGCTGTGCGTAATTTTTGGGGTGCGCATGGGACTTTTACTCAGAATACGGAGAAGACGCTTGTTATGCTGCTACCTGCTCCCGACAACTACCTCGCATAACTAAACATGTAGATGTATTTGGCTTCCACTTTCGGACGGGGGTTCAATTCCCCCCATCTCCAAAGCCGCTTGGGTAAAACTCAGGCGGCTTTTTTTATGAAATTTACTGGTAGACCCTCACGTAATCGACTTCCATCTGGCATTTTTCGAGATTGCCTGGAATGTCCCCTCCAAGAGTTCCGCCCATTGCCACGTTCATGATGATGTAGAACGGTTTGTCGAAAGGCCATGCTACCCACGGTTCATTTTCGGTATGAGGTTTTTTGTATTCGGTGAGGAATTTTCCGTCGTAGTACCACTGAATTGAATCTTCCTGCCAAAGAACTGCGTAAGTGTGCCATTTCGTAACGTTTGGAATCTCGATATAATCGCTGTTGACCGCGTTGCCGCCTGAGCCTGCCTTGCAATGCACCGTGCCGTAAGTTTTTTTACCCCAGGTGTTAGTGGCGTATTCCATTACGTCAATTTCACCGCTTCGAGGCCAGTTGCCGTATGCTGAAAATTGAGGCATCATCCAGAGTGCAGGCCATGAGCCTTTTTCGACCGGGAGTTTTGCGCGGAATTCAATATAGCCGTAGGTAAAGCTCTGTTTGAAGCTTGACATGAGGCGCGCGCTCGTCCATTTGCCGCTGTCATTTTTTTGTGCGACGATTTTGAGAGTTCCGTTGCTTACGAAAGAATTTGAGCGGTCTTTTGTGTAATTCTGCCGCTCGCCGTTGCCCCAGCCGTGCCCGCCAGTGTTGTAATCCCAGTTGTCCGGGTTTGGCTCGGCGCTAGTGCCGTCAAATTCATCTGACCAGACAAGCCTCATGTTTTCCTTGACGTAGTCAGGTCGAACATCCTGTTCCTTATCTTCGCAAGATGAAAAAATCATGGCTAACATGATTACGCTTGCACCAAAAGCAAATTTTTTAGTATTTGACATAAAAGTGTGATTAATTTTCATTTTTAAATTATAAAATAGAATTTGAATTTTATAAAGAAAATTATAATTGCAAAATAATGAAAGTAGACTTAAAATAGATTTATGGATTTTCAATCTATTGTTGATTCTTATGAGATGGCAGCGGCGGTTCTCTCTGTTGAGGACAAAGGCGATGGTCGTTATGGGGACATTCGTATTGTTCGCGCAAATTCCATGTATCGAAAAATCATGGGCGAGGGCTATCATGATGATATGATTTATTATGAGCTTATCCCAAAAGAAGCAAATTTTGAGGATTTTTGCTATCGTTGTGCTGTTCATAAACAGCATCTTCATGCCTATGTCGATACAAAAGCAATGGGTGTGTGGACTGACGGCACTTATATTCCTCTTTCAAGTTCCGTTGACCAGGGGAATATTCATTATTTCATTTTCTTTTTTGAATTTACAAATGGGCCTGACGCTGACAACCTTTCCGACGTATCAATGGATTCTGCATCCTTTGTTATCAAAACTTGTTTTAAGCTCAGGCAATCAAATGATTTTTGCAGATGCATGACAGCTGTAAACTGTGACATTCAAGAAAAAACCGATTCTTTCTGCAGTAGTATTGTCCTTGTGGACACGGAACGTGATAAATCAGCAATCTTATGTGCAAAATTCCGTAATGATTGTGCCAAAATCGATGATTTTAAAGAGCAGCTTACTAACGAGGTAATTTCTTCATGGAAGGAAACCGTTAAGAACCATGATAATATTATCGTAAAAGATGATGTTGATATGGCTGAGTTAGAGAAAGTCAATCCTCTGTGGGCAAAATCTTTGCGCGGGGCCAATGTTAAAAGCCTGATTCTTGTTCCTCTTTTGCGAATGGACAAAATCCTCGGCTATCTGTTTGTAACCAATTTTAATACCGACCGGCTTGTTGAAATAAAAGAAATTATAGAGCTTGTCTCATTCTTTATTTCTGCAGAAGTTGCCAATAATAATCTCATGGAGCGGCTTGAGTTCATGAGCAATGTTGATTTGCTTACAGGTCTGCGCAACCGAAATTCCATGAACTACCGTGTTGATTTGTTCGTAAGCGGTGAGCGAAAAGTGTCTGCTCCGTTTGGTGTTATTTTCGCAGATCTGAACGGGCTCAAACAGGCGAATGATACAGGCGGGCATATTGCTGGAGATGCTTTGCTCAAAAAAGCTGCTAATTTACTTACCGAAGTGTTTGAAAGCTACGAAATATATCGTGCTGGTGGTGATGAATTCGTAGTGATAGCTCCAGAATGTTCAAAAGAATCTTTCGAACATAAAGTCGCGGAGATTCGAGAAAAATCCTGCTATGGTTCAGAGGTTTGCTTTGCAATTGGCTCGCATTGGGACGAGAAGGGCATGAATTTACGTCTTGCCATGCACCTTGCCGATGAAGCAATGTATGCAGACAAGAATAAATTCTATGAGAACCATCCGGATAAAGTTAGAAGATAAATAATTTTGAGAATTTAGTTCGCTTCGTTTGTTGATTTATCGTGCTTTGTTCCAGCGAGATATGCATGGCGAATTAACTTTCTGAGCGTTTGTTTTTTGGAATGTGTGAGCACACCGCTGTAGATTGTGAAGCACTCCCGCTCAAGGTTCTCTGGTACTTTGATTTCTTCATTTGTCGATGACATAAGCTATTCTCCTTTTTGTCTGCCTTTCAAGTGGAAGGTGGGCAAACGGTTTGGTTTATATCAGGGGCAGATATACTTTATAGCTTAATTATAACTACTATTCACAGAGTTGTCAATTTTATACTTTCAAAAAAAAGTACTTTCTCTTATAATAATTGCATGAAAAACGAATCTCTTATCAATAGTTATAAAAATTTTTTGGATGACGGAAAGACTGAGCGTGAGTGTGTGTCTCAGATTATTTCTTTGGCACGAGAATCAGGTTTTAAGGAAATCAGTGAGTTCAATTCCCTCAAAGCGGGCGACAAAGTTTTTGTGCAGAAGATGAACAAGGCAATCGCTCTCTTTGTTGTTGGCTCGGAGCCGATTGAGCAGGGCATGAACATTCTTGGTGCTCATATCGATTCTCCTCGCCTCGACGTCAAGCAGAATCCTCTTTACGAGAATGATTTTTTGGTTTACCTCAACACACATTATTACGGTGGAATCAAAAAATACCAGTGGGTCACTCTTCCGCTCGCTATTCACGGCATTGTCTGCAAAAAAGACGGAACAAGCATCCAAGTGTGTGTAGGCGAGGGCGAGAACGATCCTGTTTTCTGTATTTCGGACATCCTTCCTCATTTGGCGCAAAAACAAATGAAAGAGGTCGCCAGCGATTTTATTTCTGGTGAGAGCCTTGACTTGATTTTGGGAAGCGGAATTCCTTCAAAAGATGACGACAAGAACGAGAAGAAAGACAAGCCTTCCGCAAAAAAAGCAATTCTTGCGATTCTCAAAGAAAAATACGGGATCGAAGAAGATGATTTCGGCTCTGCTGAGCTTGAAGTCGTTCCTTCTGGCCGCGCCCGTGATTTGGGATTTGACCGCTCATTGATCCTTGCTTACGGGCAGGACGACCGCTCTTGTGCCTACACTTCAGTCCGCGCCCTTCTTGACTCTCAGGCTGCAAAACGAACGAATTGCTGCCTTTGTGTCGATAAGGAAGAAATCGGTTCTGTCGGAGCTACGGGCATGGGAAGTCACTTCTTTGAAAATGCTTTGGCTGAGGTCATTGCCCGCCTGCCGGAGGGATATTCAGAGCTTTCTTTGAGAAGGTGTCTTGCAAATTGCAACATGCTTTCAAGCGACGTAAACGCGGCCTTTGACCCGATGAATTCAGATTTGTTTGATAAGGCTAATGCAAGCTTCCTCAATGGGGGCATCGTATTCAATAAATACACTGGAAGCCGCGGAAAGAGCGGGGCCAGCGACGCTAACCCGGAATTCATCGCAAGATTACGTGGTTTGCTTGATACTGCAAACGTAAAATATCAGATGGCAGAACTTGGAAAGGTTGATCAGGGTGGTGGCGGAACAATCGCCTATCTTGCCGCAAAATATGGCATGAATGTGCTCGATGCCGGTGTCTCAGTCCTCTCAATGCACGCTCCATGGGAAATCACAGCAAAAGAAGATATTGAGCAGGCATACAACGCATACAAGGCATTCCTGACATTAGAATAAAAAAAAGCCACACAGATTCGGGATTCCTACGGAATCCCATTTTTTTATTCTTTACGTTTGATTTTGCGTAGCAAAATCGAATCTGTGTGGCAATCTTTTTATTTTATATATGATTAAGCAGTCTGTTGTTCTATAAGAAGCTGCTCCAAATTTGGCTTTACCTTGCCGTCTACGATTTCTTTTGTGACGGTGAGCTTCTTTTTGCCCTTGATGCTTGGTGCTTCGTACATCAAGTCCATGAGCAGCTTTTCGACGATTGAACGCAAGCCTCGTGCGCCGGTCTTTTGCTTGATTGCAGTCTCGGCGATTTCATCAAGCGCATCGCTCGTGAAATCCAGATCCAAGTCGTCCATCTCGAACGAAGCCTTGAACTGTTTTGTGATTGCGTTCTTTGGCTCTGTGAGGATGCGAGTGAGATCGGCTTTTGTAAGCTCTTTGAGGGCTACGGAGATTGGCATACGACCGATAAGTTCCGGTATAATACCGAATTTTACGAGGTCGTCCGGTGTGCACTGGTTCAAAAGCTCCATTCGGGCTGTTTCATCCATTGTGCCTACATTTGAACCGAATCCAAGTGAGTGAGCCGCAATGCGCTGCTCAATGATTTTGTCCAGACCTACGAATGCACCGCCCAAAATGAAAAGAATGTTCGATGTGTCAATCTGAAGCATTTCCTGATTCGGGTGCTTTCGGCCGCCCTGAGGTGGAACGGAAGCTTGTGTGCCTTCGATAATCTTAAGGAGAGCCTGCTGAACGCCTTCTCCAGAAACGTCGCGTGTGATTGAAGTGTTCTCGCTCTTGCGACCGATTTTATCAATCTCATCGATGAAGATAATTCCGCGTTCTGCTGCAGGAATGTTTCCGTCTGCAGCGTTAATCAGTTTGAGAAGAACGTTCTCTACGTCTTCACCAACATAGCCGGCTTCTGTTAAAGTTGTGGCATCTGCAATTGCAAACGGAACCTTAAGCTTTTCTGCCAGAGTCTTTGCGAGCAAAGTCTTACCAGAACCTGTAGGCCCGATAAGAAGTACGTTTGACTTTTCGATTTTAACGTCATCATCAGTTTTGATGACGTCGAGCTTTGACATTCGCTTGTAATGGTTGTAAACAGCTACTGAAAGAGCTTTTTTGGCATATTCCTGACCGATTACATATTCGTCGAGATAAGCCTTGAATTCTTTTGGAGAAGGAACTTCGGTCATATCGATTGGATCGACAGACTTTTCTTTTTGAGAGACAATTCCCTGGCAAACGGCGATACATTTATCGCAAATGAAAATGTTATTTGACGGTGCCGCTACAAGATGACGCTTTTCGTCACCAGGCTTGCCACAGAAAGAGCAGTACTGCACGTCGTTACGAAATCCTCGCATTATTTTGCCTCCGTTGAATTTGACTCTGCGCGAGAAGGCATTACTTTGTCTACGATTCCGTATTTAAGTGCGTCTTCTGCGCTCATGAAGAAATCTCGTTCCATATCTTTTGCGATTTCATCTTCTGATTTACCGCATTTTTCTGCAAGGTATTTGATTGAAAGTTTTTTGAGGCGGATAATTTCTTTTGCCTGAACTGCAATATCGCTTTCCTGACCCTGAACGCCACCGCGTGGCTGATGAATCATTACACGGCAAGATGGAAGTGCGAAACGTTTGCCTTTGGTTCCGCCTGCAAGCAAGATTGCGCCCATTGATGCGGCCTGGCCAATACAGATTGTTTGAATGTCGCATTTGACGTACTGCATGGCATCGTAAATTGCAAGACCTGCAGTGACGCTTCCGCCTGGAGAGTTGATGTAAATGCTGATGTCTTTGTCCGGGTTTTCTGATTCAAGGAAGAGAATCTGCGCTACGACAAGGTCAGCATTCAAGTCGTTGATTTCACCGTCAACGAAAATGATTCGGTCCTTTAAGAGCCGTGAATAAATGTCGTAGAATCGTTCGCCGTTTCCGCTTCGCTCGATAACACTTGGCATGTAATTGTTCATCTGTTCGTTCATCAAAATCCTCATTTGCCGTGAAATGCACAAAGCACTTAAAAATACGGCATTATTTGTTCTACTATATAATATAATGAATTTTTCAAAAAAATCCAAAAAAAAACGGAATGTTTCCGAAAAAGTTTGGAACATTCCGCTTTAAATCGGAGATTTAAGAAAATCTTCGCTATTATTTCAAGTTAAACAAGTCTTTGAAAGAAACTTTATCACCTTTTGAAACTTTTGCTTCAGCAAAAATCTCTTTGTAAAGTTTCTGCTCCTTTGCCTCGTCAATAAGATATTCTTTTGCGCGAGGATCAGCGTAGTGCTGTTTAACTTCATCAACTGTGATTCCGTTAGCATCAGCGATCTTCTGATATTCAGATTCAATTTCCTCTGGTGTTACAGAAATGTTTCGCTCTTTGAGAAGGTTGTCAACGATGATTCGGCTTTTGAGCATTTTCTCAGCGTCGCCAGTCCATTCTTTGAGCATATCTTCCTTTTTCTGACCTGAAGCTGTAATCATTTTGTCGAGTTCCTCTGGAGTTGTCTGGAACTGCTGTGCCATCATTCTCCAGCGGCCGTCAAGCTCTGCGTTGAGCATGCTTGCAGGAATTTCAAACGGATTTTTCTCAACGAGCTGTGAGAGCAAGTCGTTTGTTTTGATTTCATTGATTTTGTTTGTGCGAGCGTTCTCAAGCTTCTGCATGATGTCCTTTTTGAGGTCATCGAGAGTCTTGAACTTCTCGTTTACGTCCTGTGCAAGGTCGTCGTCGAGGGCAGGGAGGTTGCGGACTTTAATCTGTTTAACAGTTACAGAATATTTCTTTGTTTTGCCTGCAAGCTCTGCATCTTTTTCGTCTTTGTCGTAAGTCTTAGAAACTTCTTTTGACTCACCTTTCTTCATTCCGATGAGGTCATCGTCGATTTTGTAAACGTTCTCAGCTGTTCCGAGAGTGAATGTGAATTCCTCGCGTTTTGTTGAAGCGATTTCAGCACCATTCTCATCTTTCTCTACGATAGAGATTGTAACGATGTTGTCTTTCTCGGCTTTCTCGTCATCTTTTTTGTCGATAACGACAGCGTTGCGCTCCTGAATTCCTTTGAGCTCTTCGTTAAGCTCTGTGTCGCCAACTGTTACCTGTGGTTCTTTGATTGTAACTGATTTGAAGTCAAATCCTTTGAGGTCGACTTTTGGGAATACATCATAAGTTACTGTGTATACAAAATCTTTTGTTGTGTCGAATTCAGGCATTTTTTCGAGAACTGGCTGTGCATAAGGAAGAGGGCGGTTTTCCAATTCTTTTTCGTCGGAGAAGATTTCGTTGAGTGATTTGTCAATGAGATCGCTGGCTGCTTCCATTTTAATCTGCTCGCCATATTTTCTCTCAAGAACAGAAGCTGGAACATGACCTTTGCGGAAGCCAGGAATCTGAACCTGCTTTACATATCTGCTGATTGTTTCGTTGTAGCTGTCCGCAACATCCTTTTTTGCAACTGTAACGGTGAGCTTTGCTGCTGAGTGCTCCAATTTTTCGATTTCTTTTGTGACTTTCACACTAGTCCCCTTAAATGTTGAAATAAAAAAAGCGATTCAGATGAAATCTAAATCGCCCAAGTTAGAGCGGAAAACGGGATTCGAACCCGCGACATCCACCTTGGCAAGGTGACGCGCTACCACTGCGCTATTTCCGCAAAAAAATTAATTTGCATCTGTTGTATTGCAATAAACTGTTTGCTGTGGCATGAACCACACAGTTAGAGCGGAAAACGGGATTCGAACCCGCGACATCCACCTTGGCAAGGTGACGCGCTACCACTGCGCTATTTCCGCAAATTATAACTTAAAAAAAAGTTATGCGAGAGAAGGGACTTGAACCCTTACGCCGAAGCACTAGATCCTAAGTCTAGCGTGTATGCCAATTTCACCACTCTCGCGTTAAACTCGGCATAGGCAAAGTGCCGCAATTCCGATTCTCTTCAAGCTTTTGAGCCTGAATGAGCGACCGGGGGCTCGAACCCCGGACCCACAGATTAAGAGTCTGTTGCTCTACCAACTGAGCTAGTCGCCCGAATTATCAGTTAAAAATATGCGTCCGACACGGATCGAACGTGCAACCTACGGATTCGAAGTCCGTTACTCTATCCAATTGAGCTACGAACGCATTTTTTGTTAATGCTGCCTTTGACTCAAAGTCTAGAGCAGATTGGGTGCCTGATGGGGCTCGAACCCACGACAATCAGATCCACAATCTGACGCTCTACCACTGAACTACAGGCACCATGTAACTGACGTGTGATAATATATCAGAAACATAATAAAAGTGTCAAGCGTTTGAATCAGAATTTTTTGAAAAAAATTATAAAAAAAATCTACGCTTATTTTAAATTAGTGATACATTCTTGCTGCCTTTTAATAATTTTCCGTTTGGGGGCGTTACGGGGGCAGAGCCCCTGTAGAGGGGGTAGGCGAAAATGCCAAAGCGGTAGCGACGGCATTGTAGCCGAGGGGGAGACTTCACCCTTTTTTATTTTAACTGAGGTTAAATTTTTTAAGCAGGTTCCTATATACCGCAATTTCTGCATCATCAATTGAAAGGCCTGTTTCTTTTTGGACTGATTCGGCTACTTCATGCATGCTTCGTTTTACGGTGTCTACGGAAGAATCTGTTCTTTTTGCAATTTTCTTTGCCATGAGATTTATTTCTTTTTCGCGGAGTTTTTCTGGGCTGGTTCTGAATAGTAACATAAAATCCCCTTGTCCAAATTATTCTAACGCAGATTGTTTAAAAATCATGATTTCAGATGATTTATTTTTCATATTCAACTTTCTCTAAACTTTGTTTTCTGGTTTCCGATAATCTAAAAGAACAAATATAGGATTTGACGTAGATGTCATTTCTTTTTGGGGATTTTCATGGCTGAAGAAAATATTGAGCAGAAAGATACTATTATCGCGCACAAAGAAAATCTGGTTTCTGTAATGCAGGAAGAGAGCGCGCTTTTGGATAAAATCTTGGAGCAGCAGACTGTCTTGCATGATTGCGTGAAGGATAAGGACTGGGAAATGCTCAACCGTAACATCGAAAATCTCCAGACTTTGAGCGACCAGTTCGTGGAGCTTGAGGAAAAACGCATGGCTCTGAGCGTCCACATCGACATGGCAAGCGACGAGACTATTTCGCCTGTCTTGAGCGAGGTTAGGGGAAAGCTTCAGAAATCGAAGGTGGAGAATAAAGTTCTTAACGAATATATTTCCACCACGCGAAAATTCCTTCAGGGTGTGTTTGATTCTGTTGTGCCGCAGCGAAGGAATGTTCTTTATTCGAACAAAGGTCAGGTTGTAAAGCCTGAATTGAGCAGCATAGTGCTGAATCAGATGGTATAGGTAAAAAAAAGCATTCATATATAGGAGATGTGAAAAATGGCAAATTCATTTGGAGCGATTGAGATTGGAAAAAGAAGCCTTATGGCTCATTCCACACAGATTAACACTGCCGGTCACAATATCACCAATGCCGACACGGAAGGTTACTCACGTCAGAGGGTTCAGATTAAAACATTTGATCCTCTTTATCGACCGGATTTGACTCGTGAGGAGCGTCCTGGACAGGTTGGTCAGGGTTCTTCTGTTGAGAGCATCAACCGTCTTCGAGATGAATTGCTTGACCAGCGGATTGTTGCCCAGTCAAATCAGGAAACTTACTGGACTACCCGTGAAAAATACTACACGATGATTGAACAGGTTTATAACGAGCCTGATGAAATCAGCGTGCGCACAAATATGGACAAATACTGGCAGAGCTGGCAGGAACTTTCTGTTTATCCGGAGAGCCAGGCTGCCCGACAGGCTGTTGTTACCCGCGGTGAGACTCTTGCCGAGAGCATCCAGCAGCGATACAAAGCTTTGAGCGGAATCGGGGACCTGATTAACGGCGACATCGATGCCACAGTAAAGCAGATCAATACAATCACAAAACAGATTGCAGACATCAACGGCGAAATCGTAAAAGTAAAGGCAATGGGCGACAATCCGAACGACCTTCTTGACCGCCGTGACCTGCTCGTTGAGAAGCTTTCAGGACTGGCCAACATCACAACGGATATTCGCGATGACGATGAATTCATGGTTCATCTTGAGGGAAATATCCTTGTCCAGGGACATGTTGCACGAAATTTTGAAGTTGAGCCGATGACAGACAACAACGGTTACAGCCGTGTAATCTGGAGCGACACAAAAAATACGGTTCAGGTTTCTGGCGGCACTTTGGGAGCTTTGATTGAGCTTCGTGACGTTGATATCCGCGAGCAGGTTCAGTCATTGAACACAGTGACAATGAACTTCGCTGACCTTGTAAACGACGTTCATCGTGCTGGAATCGGCATGAACAATGTCACAGGACTTGATTTCTTCGTTCAGCATCCGTTCGTAACAAGCGTTAACGGAAATTATGACCGTGACGGTGACGGTGTTGACGATCATTCATATCTTTTCAGATTCACAGGAACTAATTCCCTTAATCCGCAGGAAAAACTTGGTCTTGAAGGCGAGATGAAACTTTCTGGAAAGAGCGGAACGATTACAGTTCCATACCATGCGACAGATACAATCGAGGAAGTTGTTGCCCGAATCAATGACAGTGACGGTGAGGTTAAGGCTTATCTTGACAGAAACAACCGCCTTGTTCTTAAAGCGACAACCGCTAAGGAAATGGAGAACCCGGATTTTGTAATCCGCCATGTCGAGGATAACGGAATGTTCCTCACTGGTTATGCAGGAATTTTGAACGGTAGCGGGGCAGAGAATGCTTATGATTTTGCTCAGGCTGATGCATCAAACGCTCTCCGCGGTGAATTCTCTGTGTCACCTGTTTTGAATCCGGCTGGTTATGTTGAAGTAAATCCTGATATTAAGGGTGATGTTCTTAGCGTTGCGGCGGCTTACCCGAATTCTCAGGGCAAATCAATGATTGGTGATGCCCGCGCAGCGGTTGAGATTGCTTCAATCAGAAACACAGACGTAATGATTGGAAAAGACCGCACTTTCGATGACTATTTTGCAAATTCTGTTACGAATGTGGGATTGAAAGGCGAGCAAGCTGAGATGAACATGCTCAGCCAGAATGCAATCATGGACGATCTGCGAAATCTCCGCGATTCAATCAGCGGTGTAAACATCGACGAGGAACTTGCCGAAATCATCAAGTTCCAGCACGGCTACAACGCTGCGGCAAAATTCGTCAGCGTAATCGACCAGATGCTCGACACTGTAATAAATCGACTTGGAGTATAAAAATAACCACAGATTACACAGATTAACACCGATTCTATTTTTATAATCTGTGATATCTGTGTAATCTGTGGTTTATATAAAAATCATGGAGGATTTATCTTATGCCAACAAGAATCAGTTCACAGCTGAATAATAATCAGACTCAGTATAATCTGCGCCGACAGGAAGTTAAGCGGGCAAAAATCGACAGGCAGATTGGAACCCAGTCTAAAATCTCTGCCCTGCGCGATGATCCTGTTGCTGCCGGACATCTGGTAAAATATCAGTCTTATCTTACCCGCGTAAACAATTTCGAGAAAAATGCCGCTACTTTGAGCGACCAGTTCCTTTATCGCGAAGGATACATGTCAAATTCCCTTGAAATCATGCAGCGCGTGCGTGAGCTTGCTGTAACTGGTGCAAACGGCGTTTACACAAAAGATGATATGCGAAACATGGCCGTTGAAGTAAACGAGCTTTTGGGTGAGTTGATTCAGAATGCCAATGCAGTCGGTCCTGACGGAAATTCAATCTTTGCGGGAACGAATACGAATACACGTGCTTTTGATGTTGACATGGGGGCCGTTGAAGGCTCAACTGTTCCGCTCATTTCTGCCGTTCACTACAACGGAACGATTGACCAGAATCTTGTCGAAGTTGACGAGAACAAATATATTGCCGTTGATAATGCCGGAAACCGTATTTTCTGGGCTGAGAACCAGAGGCTTTTCGGCGGACGTGATGCCCGTGAATGGCAGGCCCAGGAAGACTCTGTAATCAACGTTGACGGTCAGAAAATTGTCGTCGAGACGGGCGACAATGCTTATGCCCTTATTTCAAAAATCAATTCGAGCGGGGCGGCGGTAAAAGCTTCCCTTGACCCTGTTACTCATGGCCTTAACTTTACTACAACTGATGCGCGCCAGCTCTGGCTTGAGGATTTGAGCGGTTCTGCCTTGAACGAGCTTGGAATCATCAAAGACAGAAGCCAGCATCCACCGTATAATATCGGCGACTCTGTTCGCGTTTCTGGAGGCTCTCTTTTTGATGTGGTAATTGCTTTCCGCGATGCACTTTATGCCGGAGATTCTGAGGCTGTCGGCGGGCGTGTTCTTGCAAGCCTTGATGCCGGCGTAAATACTCTTGTAACACGCGTCGCAAAGTCAGGCAGCGAATACGAGCGTCTTCAGAACGACATGACCAGAAACAGTGCTGTTGCTCTCAATGTAACAGGACAGATTTCTCGTGAAGGAGACCTGGACTTGACAAAAGCCATCACAGACGAAAAAATGCTCGAATACACACAGAACGCCACTCTCTCGACAGCCGGAAAAATGTATTCTTCGACACTGTTGAATTATATGAGATAAGGATAACCAACAGATTCACACAGAAAATTCAGATTTTAATCTGTGGAAATCAATGCTAATCTGTGTAATCTGTGGAAAAAATCATGGAGAAAAATCATGGAAGTTAAAACTAAGACAATGGGAACGGTCTCGGTCGATGAGAAAAATATCATTGAGTTTCCGAATGGCGTTCTCGGATTTGAAGATTTTCATAAATATGCTTTGATTGAGTCTGAGTATAAGCCTTTTTACTGGATGCAGTCGCTTGATGAGAGCGGGCTAGCTTTCCTAATCGTTGACCCTTTCATTATTGCAGAAAAATATGAGCTTGATGTTGATGACAAGACTCTCTCTGAGATTGATGTTGAGTCTGCCGCCGATGTTATTGTCTGGGCGATTGTAACCGTTCCTGCTGATGGCGGGCCGGTAACAGCAAACCTCCAGGGACCTGTCGTAGTCAATAAAAAGAACAATCTTGCCCTTCAGGTGATTCTCGCTGACACAAAATGGACGACAAAATACAATATCATCAAGGCCCTCAAAGCTAAGGGGGCAAAATAATGCTTATTCTGTCACGAAAAGTTGATGAAAAAATAAAGATTGGAAACGATATTTCAATCCAGATTATTGGAATTTCAGGCGACCAGGTAAAAATCGGCGTGGACGCTCCAAAGACTGTAAAAGTGTTCCGGCAGGAAGTTTATGACGACATCCAGAGACAGAACCGTGAGGCAGCCCTCGGAAGCACAGCCCTGGACGCGCTTGCAAATTTGCTTTCTTAAAATTTTGACACGGATGCACGCAGATTCACACAGATGTAATCCAATATTTTTATCAGCGTTTATTGCGACATCCATGTCGTGACGAGTTTTTTTTGCAAAAAACTCGCGGTTAACTTGCTTTGTGCCGCCTCCATGCGGCGGAATTACTTTTGGCTTTCTAATTTAATTTCTGCTTCAGATTTTTGCGACATCCATGTCGTGACGAGTTTTTTTGCAAAAACTCGCGGTTAACCTGCTTTGTGCCGCCTCCATGCGGCGAATCAATGCTGGCTTTCCAATTTAATTTCTGCTTCAGACTTGCGTAAATATACAGGGCCGTCGTAATCTGCGAGAGGCTCTTTTTTTTGCTCGATCATGTTTTCGGCGATTGTGAAGAGCGAATCTGATGGTACTGGCTGTGAATCGTATACTACGAGATTGAGGCTGGAGTCAATTTTTTTAAGCTCCTCTGAGAAAACAGCCGCATCCGGGCCGCACAAAAGAATCTTCTTGCTCTTGTCGAGCTTTGCGGCTACGCTTTCAGCGGTTGTGTCCTCTGCTTCACAAATCTGCCTGCCATTCTCATAAATTGCCGCGAAGAACTGGTCTTTTTTGGCATCGATTACGCTCACGACTGTACCGTCAAAGCATGAGTATGGAAAAGCGTAGGCATCGAGGCTTGGAATGCCGTAAACAGGCACGTTGTGAGCAAGCTCAATTGCTTTGAGTGCCGAGAATGCAAGACGAAGCCCTGTGAACGTTCCTGGACCTGATGTGAGGGCAGTGTATTCCAGATCAGAAGATTTTAGATCAACCTGCTCGAGAATATAATCAATCGAAGGAAGCAATTTCTGAGATTGTTTCTGCCCCAGATCAAGAGAAATGCTTGCTTTAAAATCATCATTTTTTGCGGCAATGTGCATGCAGCTGGCCGCAGCGTCGATTACGAGTGCTTTCATTTTATTCCTTAAGGGTCTTATGTGTTAGTTTATTTCGCCGTAAGGCCAGTTTTCGAGAGTTATATTCCGCTCTGTTGTGCCTTCAATCGGTTCTATCTTGAGAATTATAGTCTTTTTTGGAAGTTCGTCCATCACTTTTTCGCTCCATTCGATGAGCGACACACCGTTTCCATACATTAAATCCTCAACACCGAGATTAATGAAATCTTCACCACCTTCAAGACGATAGACATCCATGTGGTAAAGAGGCATTTTCCCTTCGTATTCGGAAATAAGACAGAAAGTAGGGCTTGTGATTTCGTCTTTTACACCGAGAGACTGTGCGATTCCTTTTGTGATTGTGGTTTTACCAGCCGCGAGAGTACCCTGCATGGCGATGATGTCGCCTTTTTTGAGAAGAGAGCCGATTTTCTTCCCAAGTTCGATTGTCTCCTCGGCACTTGTTGTATGAAACGTCATGGACACGGAAGCACACCTTCGTCATCGGCTTTGAGAATATATGTTTTGAGAGCTGATTTTACTGGAATGAGAGGATAATCAATGTCCTCACTTGGGTCGATGTCAACATAGAGCATCTTGTCCCCCAAAGGTCCTGTCTCAATCGTAAAAGAGATTTTAATGTCAATTGTTTTAGAAAGCATCTGAAGCTTAGCTACTGCCGCGTAATTACGTCGGTAATAAATGTAGCTTGGGTCAGGTACTATCTGATTAAGTTCCAAAACCTGCATATCTTAAAGTAACCTATAAAATGCAATCCGTCAAGTTGATTATTCATCAAACTTGCAGACCATCGCCTGGATTCTGTTGGTGACTTTCACATCAATCTTAATGAATTTAATGTGAAGAATATAAATACCATCACTTCGTTTTGTGGTGCGGACTATAGTCCCCACTGCGTTGTCAAGCTGTTTTCCATTGAACTGACCTTCAATAAAAATGTGTTGTTCCGCCTTTATCGGCAATGTAGCGATAAGACGGCATCCACCTGTCGAAATGTCTTCAAGAATTCCTTCGTAAGCTTTTTCTGAAGGAATGTAGTTGATTTTTTCTTTTTTGCCGCTTCCTTCGACCGCAACCTTGACCGAATGGAATTTGCATGGAAGGTTGAGTTCTGCTCGGGCCTGCTCACGCTTTTGAAGAGGCGATACTTTGTCTGAGTGAACGACAACCATCTGGCTTTCACCGTCTTTTCCTTCCTGATAGCGGACTACACGGGATTCAACGTTGTATGGAGCTCCGTCCCCAAGTTCGAAGATGAAATTAACCTTTTCGAGAGGCTTTGGAAGCTCTTCTTTTTTTATTGAAAGTGGAAGCTCAAGAATCATTGCCTCGGAATTGTTTTCGGTAAGTTTGAGTTTGTGGTGGAATCCTTTTGCAACTGTGAGCGTAAATATTGTTTCAACGGAAATATTCTTTGAGTTTTTGATAAGAGCCTGCTGACGGAATACCTTGAAGACCTTTTTTTGAAGGTTGAAAAGGTGTGTTTTGCTGACTTCATCACTAACTTTGTCAAAAATCTGGAATTGTTCCTTAAAAAGTGCGTACATCGTGTTGTAATCGCGCACAATGTATTTGATGTTTGGAGTTCGATGATTTTTACAGATTAGCGCAAGAACGTCCTTTTCTTCTTTTACGAGGGAACAATGATTTGCCAGCTCGGTCAAATCTTTTACCGATGTGGGACGATTCTTCTTTTTTTCAAGGTATGCTGGTGAATTGATGTAATTCGTAAACACCTTTGAGATTGAATATATGATACCAATCACAAAAATGATTGCGACCAATATGATAATTATTGAAAAAACATTTACATCAAGCCTGGCTTGAAGAGGAGAGCCTGTCTGAAGCAGAAAAATCGAAAGATTGCCCATTTATAGCTCCTTGATGGTGTTTGCAATTGAAAGAAGTCTCGGGCTGATTTCGTATTCGGCAAGGTCACCCATGAGAACTGTGTCTTTGGATGCGATCGCCTGCTCGAAATCATTGAGAATTCCTGAAAAGTCTTGGAAAAATTCGTTGATGTTTTTTCCGTCGATACAGAGCTTTTTATATACATCCTGAAAAAGAGCTGAGAGTGTGGCTGTGTGGCAGAAACCCTCGATAAAATCTGCCAGTTTTGAGATAAGAACTGTGGCTTCTTTATCTTTGCCTCCCTGCAGCTTTACAGAAAGTTCGAGAAGTTCATTTGAAAGTGACTCGCATTCTGATTTTTGGGCTTCGAAAGATGCAAGAATTTCGGCCTTTGTGATAATTGTAAGTTCAAGTTTTGTGCTTTCGGTGACAGGTTCCTGAAAAATTGACTCGAATTCACCTGCACCTATATTTTTACCATTGAGAACAATATGAATTGTTGTCGCATCGTTTTTGGCACATTCGGCTTCGAAAGATTTTAAAACGTCACCGACAGTCTTTTCATTTTCGAGAACAATATCAAGTTTTTCATTGTTGACATAAAATTCCATAAAAATTCCTTACTCTTCCGATTCTTACTATTATAGCATGATAATCTCTGCTTGTCGATAATATTTATTTTCGGCAGTTTTGGGGAATTTGTTTATTCAGCTTTTCCACCGTTTGCGAAACTTTTGATTGTAGATGACTGTGCGTTGAGGTTGTTGAGCGTGCCTTCCATTTGGCCGTATTTATTGCGTAGTTTTGCTTCTTTGGAACTGAGCTGTCCTTCAAGACGGCGGATATTTGCTTCGGATGCCTTGATTTTTGTGTCGATTCCGCTGTTTTTGCTTGCGATGATTCCACCGCTTTGAACCCAACTTGTGAGCTGTTTGTCAATTGCATATCCGATGCCAGAGTCCACGACTAAGTCGCCGTCAGAATCATAGCCGAAGAGATTTTTGATTTCGTCGATATGCTCATCAAGTGCGGAATCAAGTTTTTTCTCGTCGATTTCAAGATAGCCTCGCATCTGGCTTGCAACGTAGCCGCCTGTGCTGCCAGAAGCCCTGCTTGAAATGCCGATTTGGTTGAGCATCGTGATTGTTGCCTCGTCTGCCCATCGGTAGTTTGCCGTGGTAATAGCCCTGAGTGATGACTTGCCGTTTGTGAGTGAAAAATCGTTCTGGAACATCCCGAGTTTTTTCTGAGCCTCTTCTTTTTCGGCATCGGAAAGATAATCAAGTTCTTCGATTATTTCCGGTTTGTTTTCGCTCAGGATAGTCATTTCTGCGAGAACCTGATTGTAGCGGCCAACGAATTCAATCAGCGAATTTTTTGCACTTTCTTTGTCACTTGTAATGTCGATTGTAGCAGTTTCTTTTGTGGGTGCCTTTACGTTGAGCGTAACGTGAGGAATAACATCATCAATCTTGTTGTTCGGACGTGTTATTGTGATTCCTTCGTATTTTATAATGGCATCTCCTGCTTGAGAGACTGGATTTACCGGTGCATAGCCGAGATTCTTTTTCTCATCGTAAGTTGAGAATTGTGAGATGTTGATCTGTGTGCCTGTATTGCGGTTTCGTACTACAATGCTTTCAATGTCAGGAAAATTTTTAAGCTGTAGAGCTACAGTTTTTTCTCCTGTTTCTTCATCAATTCTAAGCCCTTCGGTTGGAATCTGGGCTTCACTTCCGTCTTTGTTATGAACATAAAAATCTTCGTGCCCGGAAATTGGAACTAGCGGATCAAGCGGAACCGGCGGAAGATTTGTTTCGCTTTGTTCATTAATCACTGTGATTGTTTCGAATGTGGCGTCTCCTGCTTCCGGAAGTTCCGGGCGGGTAGTGCGCTTGATGTTCAGCTCCTCGGTTAAATCTTCAACTTGCTGGGTGGAATAGCTGAATTCAAAGACTTCGCTTTTGGTCTCCAGAAATTCTTCCGGGATGTTCAGGGTAAAGCCGCTGCGTGGAGGTACTACGAGTTTGCCTGTATCTTTGTCGAAGTCAACGAATGTTTTTGTGAGCGGGGGCATTCCCCTTTGCTCGACTTCGGGTATTTTGGGATTGGCGAGTGATTCCTCGTCAATTGGATTTTCAAATTCTGTGATTGACTCTCCGAAAGAAGTAACGTCTTTTTTGCTTTTTTCGATTATTTTATTTTCGAGAGCGTATGTGAGGGCGTCATCTTTAAATACAAGAAGATTGTCGTCGCCTGTTTTAAGAGATTCGATTGATAGGGCGGATTTTCCGTTGCTTACACCGACTAAAGAGGCTTTTAAAGTATTTGAGCCGCGTTTATTTAGTGATGTTACAAAATCTGTAAGCTTTCCGCCTTTCCAGTTAAAACTGATTTTCTTTTCACCAATTTCGAATGTGTATGTGCCTTTTGGAACTTTTGAATTTTTGTCGAGCTCGCCGGATAAAAAACGGTCAGCAGTGGCTTCTTTTATGACATCGACTTTAAATGATTCGATAGCGGCCTCTCTGCCTGCATCCGCCGTAATAGCACGTTCATCTGAAGAATTTGCGAGCTTGTTATTAAAGGGATTTTCGAAAGAGTAGAGTGTTTTTGTGCTGTCACGCAATGACGACATCTTTTGGTTCATGCCGCGCCATGCGCCTTGCTGTTCTTTGTACCTGTCAAGCGATTCCTGCTCACGTGTGAGAGGAATATGCTCTTTTTTCATCAGCGCGTCAATATAATCGTTTGTTTTATATTTGTCGCTGACTCCAGGTATCGCAATTTCAGCCATAGTAATATCCCCTCAGATTACAGAAAACCAAAATTAAATCATTTCATCAAAAAGAAGACCAATAGTCTTCCGAATCCTGACTTTTAGTTTTTGCAAGTCTGCGGATGGAATCTCCTTGATGACTTTATCTGTTGACGGGTCAACGATAGAAACAACAACTTGGTTTAATTCCTGATTGACGTTAAACTGGACTTTTCGCCCCATAACGACATCAGATAATCTCTGGAGTTGTTTGGCATCTTCCTTGACCTGGGCAAGATTATTTGTAATGTTTTGTACCACTTGGGCAGCATCTGCCATTGGAACATCCACGGGCTTGATAGAAGCTGTGGGTTTTACAGTTGTAGCTGCACCGGAGTTATACTTGAAGTGGCCATCCATTGCCAAATTCTGCCCGACTGAATTTAGTGTATTCATGGGCTGTTCCTCCTGAAATAAAGAGGAAAAGGGGCGCACCTCTTCCTCTTACGCTCTTCATACGAAAAGACAACATCCAGAAGTCTCTTTTGCCGTAATTCAAGCGATTTTATTGTGTGCTATGAACTAGCGGAGCAAAGCCAATACGTTCTGTGACTGGCTGTTTGCCTGTGCGAGCATAGCTGTTCCAGACTGTGTAAGAATCTGGTTCTTTGTGTACTCAACCATTTCAGAAGCCATGTCTGTGTCGCGGATGCGTGACTCAGCAGCCTGAAGGTTCTCGGCAGCAACATTTACGCCATTTGCAGCCATTTCAAAGCGGTTCTGGTATGCACCAAGATCTGCTCTCTGTTTTGAAACATTTTTGAGTGCTTCATCAACAGTGGCAATTGCCATGTTGGCTGTGTCAGGTGTATTGATGCTAACGCCCTCTTCTGATCCCTGAGCTCCTTTGAGTCCGAGAGACTGAGCGGTCATTGTGCCGATATATACACGTTCGTTCTGGTCAACATTAGCTCCGATCTGGAACTGCATAATGCGGTCTGAATTCTGTGCGAAGCTACCTGTGAGCATGTTCATTCCGTTGAACTGTGCCTGTGAAGCAATGCGATCAACTTCGGCAACAAGCTGTGAAACTTCTACCTGAATCTGCATGCGGTCTTCGTCAGAATAGATACCGTTAGCTGACTGTACTGCGAGCTCACGGATTCTCTGGAGGATGTCTGTAGTTTCCTGCAAGTATCCTTCTGTAGCCTGGATAAATGAAACACCATTCTGAATGTTTCGGTTAGCCTGGTTCAATCCGCGGATCTGGCTGCGCATCTTCTCAGATACTGCCAATCCTGAAGCATCGTCGCCAGCTTTGTTAATGCGCTGACCTGAACTGAGTTTCTCGATGTTACCCATCATCTGGTCGTTTGAAACGCCCAATGTGCGGTTAGCATACAAAGAACTCATGTTGTGATTAATTACCATATTTACGTCCTCCATGATAAAAAAAAGACAGATACAACATCGTGTCGTATGTCCCATTCTGTGCAGGCTGCTTTCGGTTTTTGCGCCCCCGAAAGTGATTTAGACCTCGTACAGCGGGAGTTGATATTGAAAGCAACTTGCCTTATGACAAGATTCAACATCTGCTTACGCTGTCACAGAAAGCATAGAGAACAATTTTCAAAGAACTACGGCATGTCTAAATTCATGCCAAAATGGCAACATCATTTCTGATGTTTTAAAGGAGTGCAGGAGAAATCACAAATCTCCTGACCCTGATAGATACATTGTAACGTGATGTTTGATGAAAATAAAGAGAAATTTGCAAAAAACACCGCGAAAATTTAAATTCTTGAAAGAGACTTAAACAAGCTCTTTCAAGAATTTATTATATCGAACTATCGGAGCAAAGACAAGACTGTCTGTGACTGAGTATTAGCCTGAGCCAGCATAGCTGTTCCTGCCTGCTGAAGAATCTCATTCTTTGTGAACTCGACCATCTGTGCTGCCATGTCAGTATCACGGATGCGTGATTCTGAAGCCTGAAGATTTTCAGAAGCGATGTCGAGACCTTTAACTGCATATTCCATGCGGTTCTGATAGCCACCGAGATCAGCTCGCTGTTTGTTAATCTTTTTGAGGGCTTCATCGATAGTACCGATTGCGCGGTTTGCAAACTCTGGAGTTGAGATGCTCAAAACGTCTTCTGTTCCAACGTCTTTTACACCAAGAGCAGCAGCTGTCATTGTACCAATGTAAACCTGCATTCTCTGGTCCATGTTAGCTCCGATGTGGAACCACATAGATGAAGTAACTGCATTCTCGCCTGCACTCTGAGCGAAGCGTCCTGTGAGCATGTTCATGCCGTTGAACTGTGCCTGTGAAGCAATTCTATCAACCTCTGCAACAAGCTGTGAAACTTCAACCTGAATCTGCATGCGGTCTTCATCCGAATAGATACCGTTGGCAGACTGAACTGCAAGCTCGCGGATACGCTGCATGATGTCAGTTGTTTCCTGCAAATAACCTTCTGTTACCTGGATGAAGCTGATACCGTTTGAAGCGTTCTGAGAAGCCTGGTTGAGACCACGAATCTGGCTGCGCATCTTTTCAGATACTGCCAATCCTGAAGCATCGTCGCCTGCGCGATTAATTCTTTCGCCTGAAGAGAGTTTCTCCATGTCTTTTGAAAGACCGAGACCTGTTACGCCGAGCTGTCTGTCAGCGAACATAGCGGACATGTTGTGGTTAATGACCATAGTTTTCCTCCGTGGAAATGTGTTTCAAGCCAAAATCCTTTTCGGCCTGTTTGAAAAAGGAAACTTCAGTATTACAAGGCTACATCCGTCTCCTTTTTCGTGACTTGTTCACCTAGATTTTCTTCTACGAAGCTTTTCTGGGCATAACTTGTCCTTATTAGTATCGGCTATGGTCTTTAGAAACTTTAGGAAAAAATTTGATTTTTTTTAAACTTTTTTTCTAAAGAATGAATAAAAAAATGCCAACAGACTTAGAAATCAAGTGTTTTCAGTATTTGTGCGATTTCTCGTACGGCTTTTCCGCGGTGAGAGATTCTGTTTTTTTCATCTGCACTGATTTCGGCGACAGTTTTTTTGTATTGAGGAAGCCAGACGATAGGGTCGTAGCCGAATCCGCCTGTTCCGGCCTGCTCTTCGATTGATCCAATCAGTTCACCTTCAAATGTTTCCTGTGCAACGAAAAATCTGTCTTTGTTCAATAAGAGGACCATCGCGCAAGTGTAGTGGCAGCTTCGGTTTTTTGAGCCTGTATCATTGAGCTGCTGGATTAAAAATCTGTTCTGCTCGTCCTGCGTAATTTTTGAGCCGTCTGGTTTTCCGTGCATGAAATCCGGACCTGCATAGCGGGATGTATAGATTCCCGGCTCTCCGTTGAGCGCGTCAACGCATATTCCAGAATCGTCTGCGATTACCGGCTTTTTCACAAGTTCCCAGAGAGCACGCGCTTTAATCAGGCTGTTGTCGTAGAAAGTTTTTCCGTCTTCAACCGGGTTGAATTCAATTCCGTCATCGCTTGGAATACGGATTTCGTAATCTGGAAGAATCTGCTGCATTTCCTGTCGTTTATGTTTGTTTCCTGATGCGAGGTACAAGATTTTTTTAGTCATTTGTATTTCCTTGATTTGAATTAAAATCCTATAAATCATACAGAAATCAAGTTTCCTCGTCTATGAATTCTTTTTCTCCATTTTTTTCTGTTTCCGTCGTTTCGTTCTGCTCTTCTTCTTCTTTCAGCATATTTTTTATTCGTTCTCTGTTCTTGTCTTTACGTACATGGTTTATATAGAAAGATACCATACGAGGCTTGATACCCAGGACTTTTGCAATTTCTTCGTTTGAGGGTGTGTTCGACTGTACTGCCAGAGTCTGATTGTATTCATGCCACTTTTTTGTCTGCTTTTCATACCGTTGTTTTAGAATATTCTTGTTTGATTCGGCGTATATTGGTGAAACCATTTCCTGTAAATATTTACGGTGAAAGAAATACGAATTATTTCTCCTTCTGATTTTGAGTTGATATAATTCCGATTTTCTTTCCATTGAATTTTTCAATTCTTGTATTTTGTTATACAGCAAGGTTTTGTCAATGCCTGTGAAACTGCTGACTGATTTGATAGAATTATCGTCTATATCTTTGCAGGCTTTCATTAGCAGAACAAGAGTTGTCAGGTCCGCAATTTTCTTATTTCTTTGTTCTTGAGTGAGGCCTTTTTGTTCCGTGATGTCATTGAAAGTTTTGTTTTGTTCGGTTTCTGAAAAGTCGAATTCTTCTTCTGGTTCAACAGAATATTTGAGACTTTCGGTTTCTGTTGTCGTTTTGAGAAATGCCGATAAACATTGCATTTCTATTCCGTTTGTTGCCTGTATCCTGAGAAAATGCTTTTTGTATTTTGAAATGAAACCGATTATGTATGATTTAAAACTGATGCTTCCGGGTATATATTTGTCAAAGAGTCTTTCAAATTTTTTGTGTATTCCGATAAGAAAATCACTTTTTTGATCTTCGCTAAAATAAATGAGACCATATTGCTTTGGGTTTGTGTAAATGGCTTCCCATATAATTTTTGCAGCCTCTTGTTTTGAAATAGTTTTGTCTTTAACAGCTTGTGGTAACTTTTCGATTTTTATATTTTGCATATTGCCTCCGAATATTCCTAAGCAATATGCATGCCAAGTTTTTAATTATCGCAAAACAGATGAAAAACAACAGAAAAAACAGCAAAAACCAACCAAAACCAACGAAAAACAACGAAAAACAACGAAAAACAACCAAAAACAACCAAAAACAACCAAAGCCAATAAAAAAAACGTGACCGAATAATCGATCACGTTATGAAAGATTAGGTTTACTCTACATGACTTTCTTGAATTCTGCGCAGATTTTTTCAAGCACGTCTGGGATTTTACCGTCAATGCTTAGTCCTGCCGCATTTTTATGGCCTCCGCCGCCAAACTTCGCTGCGATTGCACTTACGTCGATTTTGTCACGTGAACGGAAACCGCAAGTGCATGTAAGTTCTGTGTCCTGACGAACGAAAAGTACGGCTTCAACCCCGTCAACTGAGAGAAGGAGAGAATAAAGTGCATCTGAGTCACGTCCTTCTTGTCCCCATTTTTTTGTATCTTCCATTGTTTCGTAAGTGACTGCGAGCTTGTTGTTGTATCGCCGCTCAACTCGGTCGAGCATGATTCCAAGAAGCTTGCGAGTGGTGTAGGGCTTGCCACCTGTCATCTCATCATATGTTCTGCGAGGATCTGCCCCTGACTCTACAAGCCGTGCCGCCTGTCTGAAAACTTCTGCAGAATCTGTGTTGAGAAATCGGAAATAACCTGTGTCTGTAGAAAGCCCGAAGAAGAGGTATTCCGCCGTTTGCTTTGGAAGCTTTCCGATAAGTTTTTCATAAATCTGCTGAACAAGAGCTGCAGTAGCAGGAGATGTGGAATCAATAATGCAATTTTCACTTGTAGCGGCCGTTTTATGATGATCGATTGTGAAAGTGTCTAAATTTTTGAGATCGCCGTCAATTTCTCCAAGACGTTCCATTTCTGAGCAGTCGAGAATTATGAGACCAGCTTTTTTTCGCTCTGGTTCAGAAAGAAAAATCATTTGGTTTGAGAAAAATTTTGCCTTGTTGCGTATCTCAGGGCGTTTAAATGGACCTGCTGAAAGAAGTTGGTAAGAAAGGCCTTTTGCTTCTAGAATATCCTTCATACCAAGTGAACTGAAAATCGCGTCTCCGTCTGGGTCTTTGTGTGAAATTACATAAAAAAAATCATGAGAGCTAAGAAAAGTATAGAATTCATTGATTTTTTCATCGGAAATAATCTGCATTTAAATCTCCATATCATGAAAATAAAAAAAATAAAGGGCTGCCCATATGAAGAAAACTTCATTAAACAGCCCTTTAATATAAGAATTTATCGCTTAGTAAACGATTTCAAGAGAGTCTTTATCTGCGTCATCAACTTTTACAGTGCTGTCTGCAACCCCCCAAACTGGTGCTGCACGAGAAACTGGAAGAGTGAGAAGAACACGCTCGAATGAACCGTCACGTTTGATGACTGTCATGTATGAATTCATTCCTTTTGGCAATGCACGGAAACTAAGCTTTGTGTCTGTGCGTGCTGCGCTTGAATACCATTTTTTTGGAATTGAAACTGTTCCGACATCACGATGTCCTTTTGCGTACATAACGATGAATGCGTCTTTGTGGTCAAGAACCTTGTAAACCTGAACATTGTGATATGTTACTGTTGACTCCTGATACTCGTATTTGTAATCTGCCTTTTCTTTTGCTGTAGCAGAGAACAAAACACCCACGCAGAGTAATGCTGACAAAATGAACAACTTCTTCATATAAATCTCCTTTGACTTTAGTAGCAGTCGTTTTGCTTGATTCGCCTAGATGAGCGCGAGCATAATAGCCTTGATAGTATGCTTGCGGTTTTCGGCTTCGTCCCACACCTTGCTTGCAGGGCTTTCGAATACATCCTCGGTAACTTCCTGACCAATGACCGCTGGAAGACAATGCATAAAAATAGTGCTGCTTTTGCCTGTAGCCGCCATCAAATCTTTGTTTACCTGATACGGTGAAAGAAGCTTTGTTCGTTCCTCTTTGAGCGACTCTTCGCCCATTGAGACCCATACATCAGTATAAAGGCAATCTGCGTTTTTTACAACTGAAATTTCACTTGAAATTTCAATTTTTGCGCCGCTTTTGGCCGCGATTGGTGCGCAGATTTCCTGAATATCTTTTGGCGGAAAAAGCTCTTTTGGGGAATAAATTGCAAAATCAATTCCGAGCTTTGCCGAGATAATCATAAGTGAGCGGGCAACATTGTTGCGACCGTCACCACAGAAAGCCCACTTTAACCCCTTGAGCTTTCCGAAATTTTCTTTGAGAGTCATGATGTCGGCGAGTGCCTGTGTAGGGTGGTAGTCGTCTGTAAGACCGTTGATTACAGGAATGCCAGAGAATTCTGCAAGTTGTTTTACATGTTCCTGCTTGAATCCACGGAATTCGATTGCACTGAACATGCGGCCAAGAACGCGGGCTGTGTCTTTGACGCTCTCCTTTCCGCCAAGCTGGATGTCCTGCGTTGACATGAAGACAGGATGGCCGCCTTCTTCTCCAAAAGCTGTCTCAAATGAAGAGCGTGTACGAGTTGAACGTTTTTCGAAAATGAGTGCTATTGTTTTGCCCAAAAATCGCTGATGGATTTCGCCCGCATGTGCCTGTTTTTTAACCAAAAATGCATAATCGAGGAATTGTAAAATTTCCTCCGGCTCATAATCAAGCCAAGTGAGGAGCGAGCGCCCCTTAAATGGTGAATCAAATTTTTCTGCTTGAATCATAAAGTATTCTATAATTAAGATAATTTTTGGTCAACTGTTTCTATAAAAAGTATCCGCAGAAGTAAAATTGTATTTTTTCGGACTTATGAACACGTTATTTTATCCCTGCAGTTTTTCCGCCAACTCTATAATTGCCTGCCGTGTGTTCTCATCAAGATGTTCCATTGTGTTTACGAATGAGCGGTATTTTTGGAAAGATGCGGTAGCGGCTGTCTGGTTTTCCTGGGCGTTCTGTGGCTGACCTGTAACAAGGTACTCTACTGAAACATTCAGAATTTTTGCGATACGGACGGCTGTGTCGGCGGAAGGTGCACTACCAGTTTTGATGCCTTTTCCGATATTTGACACATCAAATTGTGCCTCTTCTGCTAAAGTTTTTCGATTTATTCCCTTGAATTCTAACTCTGCATCTACATTTTCCCAAAAATTCATAATTCTATTTTATGGAAAATTTTCCTTTTTGCTTATTTTACTAGAATATTTTCCGAAATGTTATATAATGGAAAATATACCGATTATGAGAAAAGATGAAAAATTTCCATAAATCGGAAGAACTTTTTAATCAAAAAGGAGACTAAAAAAAATGTCCAATGAACTTTATTATCGTGGTTCTAGTTCTTATGAAGTTGCTGTAAAGAACAGGCTCTCAGCTCTTGAATCTCAAGGGGTAATGACGACTCACGCAATCCGTGATATGAGTGCAGAGGTGAGCGGAACAATCCGCCAAAGCACCTATGCAATTCTTGCTTCACAGGAATCATTGAGGCGTACTTTTGTTCATGGCTTTAATGCTTTGAACAATAACATCATGATTGGTTTTGATGTTATGGGGGCTCAACTTGATGCGATGAGCGAGGCAATTTGCTCAAAACTTGATGCAATCCATGACATCTTGAACAATCCGCTTCTTACTGCAAGCCGAGAACTTTACCGCCGTGCACTTACAAATTACGAAAAGGGATATTTTGAGGAATCCCTTGAAGACTGTAAGGCTGCTGTTGAAAAGAACAAGACGGACTTTATCTCCTGGGCTTTGCTCGGTCAAATTTATCTTTTTGGTGCGGGCAAATTCAGCAATGTTATTGATTTGGATAAGGCTGAGGATGCATTTTTTACTGCTGCAAAATACATTGACGCTGACATCGGTAACAGCGATGAGGCAAACAGACTTGCTTCTGAGATTTACTATTATCTTGGCTATACAAAGTTGATTAAAAGTAATGACCTTCTCGTAGCGAACAATGCCGAAGAATCTAATACAAAGCTTATTGAGGCAGAAAATTCGAGCAAAAGAGCTTACACAATCTCAAAGGACAATCTGATCGCAGGATATGAGCAGGCAAAGGAACTTCATTTTTTGGGCAATGACAGCGAGGCAATGAAGATTCTCGAAGAAATTATCCGTGCTGATAAAAACTATGCTCTCAAAGCAAGCTGCGATAAGAATCTTGAATCTTTGTGGGGAAAAATTGATGAATTGATTCCAAGACTTAAGAATGAAATTGTCACGAAAGTGACTAAAAAAGCCGAGTCAATTCGGGCTGATGGTGAAAGAATCCTCAAAGAACTTGAAAATGAAGTAGCCAACTTTGGAACACCGCCGTCTTATGAAGAGGCTGGAGTATTTCTTGCAAAAAGTAATTCTAAGTTACTAGAAATGAAATACAAATTGGCGCAGATTGTTTTTGATGATTATGAAAAAATAACTTATGAAAACACGCATTACATGGAAAATGCTGCTGCTTATGGCTCTATGGAAAGCGACATAGCCTTTCACTTTGCGGATCCTTCCAATTACCAAAATTTTCTTGAAGAATACAATAATCTGCAATCACAATTAACCTCTTCTCATGAGAACTTAAATAATTTTTCGAGACAATATAAATCTATAAATAACGAAGATTATTTTTCAGTATTAGACATATTTGATGAAGTAAATTCACTTTCTGCATCACAAATAATTAATGTTGATTCAATTAAAAATTGCATTCCAGAATTAGAAATGCAAATCAAGGTTGCAAAGTTTTTGATGGTTGCATTACCAAAATCTAAAAAGAAAAAAGGAAAAAGCATTGGTATTGGAATTGCTGTAGCAGTTGTAATTATCGGACTTATGGTTTTGGGGGCAATGTAATAACTGAAAGAATGGATGTAATGCTGGCCATAGGTCAGCATTATGTTTACGGCGCATGAGCCGGTGAAAACATGTAGCGAAGCGGAATGTTTTCACAATAAACCACCTGCTATGCGGGTGGTGGGCAAAAGCTTATAGCAAAAAAAAACTTTCCTCGAAGGTGTACAATAGGTTGTTCAAGTCTATTGCGTAACGCCAAGGAGGAAAGTAAATGGCAAATATCAGAGATACGCTGAGCCATACCAAGTGGCTCTGTAAATATCATATAGTATTCACACCGAA
>Ga0256405_10000984_pt1 | contig 85462 bp, 65 predicted proteins | sample RumenRJG_02DNA_FD_189096 | JGI IMG/M metagenome (GOLD analysis project Ga0256405, IMG submission 189096) | Bovine rumen microbial communities from Lethbridge, Alberta, Canada - RJG_02 | ecosystem: Host-associated > Mammals > Digestive system > Stomach > Rumen | place: Canada: Alberta... | reverse complement strand
ATCTGTTGTGTAGTACTCGTTCGCTATCGAGATACGTTCTTCTTTTGGGAAATAGAATCTTTTTCTCATTTTTCTTTACTTTAATTGATTTGCAAAAGTGTAAACCAATTTCAGTATAAGACATTTTCTAAATGCAAAATTAAAAAATAAAAACGCAGAGACGCGAAGACACAGAGAATAAACTTTGCGACTTAGCGGCTTTGCGTTTAATTTATTTTTTCGCATGGCTCAACAAGATAAAGCAAGTTGCTATGGCTCGTGATCTTTGGGTTATAGCTTCTGCATTCTGTATATCACGTTGTGCTCAAGGGCGAGTGGACGGTTGTGGGCGAAGAAGACAACGCCGGTGTCTGGGGCTTTCACCTCCTCGCGCACGGAGCAGTCGTACGGATCGAGGATGCGGGCAAGGGTGTCGCCTTTATAGACGTTCTGTCCGGCACCTACCACTCGATAGAAGATTCCGGCACGGTGGGCACGGATGTTGATGAGCTCTTCTTCCTCCATGAGGATGCTCTCGTAGCCAATGCTACGCACTTCGTAACGGCTTACGCCAATCTTGTTGAGGAAACGGAGTATGGAGTCGATTGTCTGGTCGGATGTGGAATGCTCAACGTGGTTTGTCTGCCCCGCATAGATGCTGAAAGCCTTGGTGTTCCACAGTTGCCAGTTGTAGTTGAGCAGCGTGGTGTCGTAGGGGAGGGGGATGCGCGTGGTGACGAAGGGGAGTCCGAAGAGTCGGGCATCGGTAATGTCCTCATAGCCTGTCTTCAGTATACGGACGTGGGGAACGAAGTCGCCGGGGATGTAGAAGCTTGCCATCTGTATGCCGAACTCGAATCCTTCGAGGCACTTGAAAATAGCGGCTGCGATGCGCTGGGTTGTTTCGCCCTTGTCGTATCCGGGGAACATGCGGTTGATGTCGGTGTTGTCCATCGTCCAGAAACGTCGTGATACGTTCATGGAGAATGGGTTGCATGAAGGGATGACGAGGATGCGCTTACCTTTTGCTATCTTGCCCTCTGCCTCAATCTCCGTAAGGCGCTGGATAAGTCGGGCACAGATATACTGCTGCTGTATCTCATCGCCTCGCATAGCGCCTACGATGGCAACGGTTTTCTCGCCCTCACCGAACCAATATCCGTTGATGCGGAACTCATCACGATAGGGTGACGACATCCTGTATAGTGTTACTTTTTCCATTTGATATATATATTGAGAAAGGAAATCAGCTTGCGCTGATGGGTGGGAATCTCTGCTTGCGCAGAGGTTTTGGAAAGTAAATTGGGGGTAAATTAAATCAGTAAATTATATTCAATAAATTAAATATTTAAAATTATTTCTTGAACTTTCAATTTTCCCAGCGGCGGATGCCGCGTGTAATTTACTGGTTTTAATTTACCACCAATTTACTTTCCCACCAATTCCTCGCGCAAGCGAGACCTTTCCGTAAAACCTTTCCTTCATTCGTTGGTCTTGAATATTCGTGCCATGAGGGAGCCTTCGTAAACGATAGGGTAGGCGCGGATGGTGAAGAGGAATCCGTGGCATGGGGAGACGACACGGCTGAGTATCTTTCCTTCGAGAGGTGATACTATCTGACCAATCTCATCGCCTTCGTTGACCATGTGTCCTGTGGTCATGTCGGTAAGGAAAATGCCGCTTGCCTCTGCGTTGAGGAACGCCACGCTGTCGCCCTTGCAAACATACGGCAACGCCTTCAGTTGGGTGACGTCCACCTCACCGCTCCACATCTTCATCTCGCTCATGAGGTTGAGGATGCCTGTGACGAGTCGGATGCACATTCCGCGGTTGATACGCTCGCCGACTCCCATTTCTGCTACCAGACAAGGGGTGCCCGTGGAGTTGAGCGAATGGGCAAGGGTGGATTCGAGTACGGTGGCGGCATCGTGTACCCAGATGAAATCGATGCCGAGGTGATGGGCGAGAGGTACGAGTGTTTCCTCGTCATTGACGTTGATGCGCACCTGTGGCGTCTCGCGTAGGTAGAGATTGCTTGAATGAACGTCGAGGACGAGGTCGGCACCCTTCAGGTCCTCCACAATCTGATAGGCAGCCTGTTCGGCAAGCGTACCATGCTTTATGCCAGGGAAGATGCGGTTCATGTCGAGATCGAAGTTGGGGATGCCACGTTGTATGGTGTCGATGCCGAGCGGATTGAGGGCAGGGTAAATCTCAACTGTGCCGTTAAGCTGGCTGATATTCGCCTGAATAATACGCACAAGTTCGTAGCACACCATCTGTCCCTCGAGTTCGTCACCGTGGGTACCAGTAACGATACAGACGCGCTTCGTGCCTGTACCATTCTTAATTACGTTCTTCTGAATACGAAACTGCTCATCGATAGGCAGTTCGGAAGAGATGATGGTTTTAATCATAGAAAAAAGAGAAGCCCCTAACCCCGTCCCTTCCCCCGCTCGGGGGAAGGGAGTAATTACACTTATATACGAGAATGGCAATGATTAGAAAGACTAATCTGCTCCCTTCCCCCGAGCGGGGGAAGGGTTGGGGTTAGGGGCTTTATATTGCCTTTAATATTACATTAATCTTTGTTTCCTGATTAGAGAAGCCGTTGTATTGCCCGCGTGAGACGGGGCAGTTGGCTGCATCGCGACCATGGGCGAGTTTCACATAGCCAAAGTCGATGCGGTGGTCGTAGGTGGGGTCGAAACCGAACCAGTAGCCTTGCTGTGCATCGAACACCTCTACCCATGCGTGAGTCTCGCCTGTGCCCTCAACGAATCCGCAGACATATCGTGCGGGAATACCGAAATGACGGCATACGGCTATCATCAGATGGGCAAAGTCCTGACATACGCCCTTGCCCGAATCCATGACATCCTGTGCCGTTGTCTCCATATCGGTGGACTGGGGTGCGTAGGTAAGGATGGAATTGACATGATGCATAATGGACTCCGCCTTTTCCATACAACTCATTTCTGCCATGGGGAGATTGAGTTTTAATGAATCAAATGTATGAAGTGATGTGAGATGTGTTGGCTGGAGCCATACGGAAATAGGCAAGGAGTCACTATGTATCCTGTATGTCTGCATTGAGACGATTCCTGTGCTTACATAAGCCAGAGAGCGATGCAGTTCACGGTTGCCTCCATAGACGATACGGTTCTTGAATGTGTCTGTACCGTGATGCTTCCAGTAGTCGGGAGGCAGAATCAGATGCTCCTCTTCTACGTTCATATACTCGCCTAATACTGGTTGGCAACGAATGAGGAATTCATGGTTGCCGACAGGCTCGGAGAATGATACGATGGTGTTGTAACAGTACAGGTATCTTTTCATATCTTAATCATTTTGTTAATATACTTCGTTACCTTCTGCTTGTATTCCTCGTTTGAGAGGTCGAAAGCCTCTTCCACGATGAGCGCATCGAGCTGTCCGGCAACGTCGCTGTCAACCGATGCTGGCAGTTCGTTGAGGTATTTCTTCAGAACCTTGTATGCGAGGGATATGCGCTTGAAGTCGTAGTTATAGCGCAGCATCATGTCGAGATACTCCACATGGCGACCTATCATCATAATGCTGAGTATGCGTGTGTTATAGATGCGCTGTTCGGCAGAGCCCCAGAAGGCAAGTGACCAGTCGGTGATGTACTGTAGAAGAGTGATGTTTATCTTGTTCTCCTTCTTGCATTTCTTCATCAGGGCGATGCTCAGTTCGATGTAGGATAGTGTCTCGGTGTAGATATCCTCACGAAGGAGGATGGCATTGTCCATGGCACGGTTGAGAGCTGAGAACACGCTTGAAGGGTTGTTCTCGTCATAGACCATTCCAAGGGCGAACTCCTCGTTATTGGGATAGTTGTGCATAGGGTCGAGCATATCCCTGAGTGGATGATAACTCTCGGGATTGCCGTCAATCATCTGGTCGTAGCACTTACGCAGAAGGTGCAGCGTCATATAGACACGCTCCTGATAACGACCGAGCCAGTATAGCTGATTAGCTTTGCTTGCAGATATAATTAAGTTTTTTACCATGGCTATAAAAAAATTGAAGAGCCCCTAACCCCGACCCTTCCCCCGCTCGGGGGAAGGGAGTAGTTACCATCTTTTCGCTATTTGAACTTTGGGTGATAGGGGGGATTGAAAAATACTATCTTGCTCCATTGCCCCGTGGCGGGGAAAGGGTAGGGGTAAGGGGCCGCTATTCTAACGAAACCCACGTATCCTTGAATCCGCCGCCCTGTGATGAATTGACCACATAGCTGTCGGGATTGCGGGAGAAGCGTGTCAGACCGCTCTTCCATACCTTTACGTCCTTGCTGCTGCTTACGACGAATGCGCGGAGGTCGGCCTTGCGCCATACAAGCTCATCGCCTTCGAGAATCTCAAGGTCCTTGAACTCCACAACCTCCTGTGCTATCCAACGACGAGGTTCTTTTATGACGAGATTCTTGAGTTCGGCAAGTTTCTCGGGGGAGAGTTCGCTACCGAACACCACACCGTAGCCGCCAGCCTCGCTTACATCCTTTATCACGAGCTTGTCGATGTTGGCAAGCACATAGTCGTAATCCTCCTTGAAATAAGGCAGATAGGTAGGTGCATTCTGTAATATGCTATCTTCGCCGAGATAGTATTTTACCATCTTAGGCACGAAATAGTATATGCCCTTGTCGTCAGCCACACCGTTTCCTATGCCATTGATGAGAGCCACGTTGCCAGCCTTGTAAGCCTGCATCACGTTAGGTATTCCGAGCAAAGAAGATGATTCAAAGACCATTGGATCCATGTATTCGTCGCTTATTCGGCGATAGATGCAACCCACGCGCGTCTTCTCACGGAACATTCCTGCATAATATACAATGTCGTTCTCCACGAATAAATCGCCAGGGTAGGCGAGCGTTGCGCCCGTCTTTTCTGCAAGATACGAATGTTCGAAGAAAGCGGAGTTATAGCGTCCGGGGGTGAAGATGACAGAAATGCCGCGGTCGTCGTTCATATCGTCCATCATATTGCGGAGAAGGTCGGCATAGTCGCGGTTGTCGGCAATGGCATTAGTGGCGAATGTGGAAGGTGACACCTTACGGCTCACGCTTCTCGCTATCATCGGATAGCTTGCACCAGAAGGGATGCGGAGGTTATCCTCTAATACATACCATTTGTCGTCCTTACCCTCCACGAGGTCGATGCCTGAGATATGGGAGTAGATCTTTCCTTGTGGATTGATGCCCTCACATTCAGGCATATAGCCTTTTGAAGAATAAACGAACTCCTCAGGCACGATACCGTCTTTTATGATGTTCTTCTCGTGATAGATGTCCCATAGGAACATATTGAGAGCCGTCACACGCTGGCTGAGACCTTTTTCCAGATACTCCCAGTCGCTGTGACTAATCACTCTCGGGACGGAATCAAATGGAAAGAGCTGTTCATTGAATATACCGTTTTTATATACCCCGAAACGGACTCCATACCGCTCCATCCATCTGTTTACCGTATCCCTACTACTTGTTAATTCCTTAATATTAATGCTCATCTCAATAAATGTGTTTGTGTTGTTGTTTACCTGATGTTGCCTTTTCAAGTGCAAAAATAAGCAAAAGGAAACGAAAATCCAAGAAAAATTAGCAAAATGTTAGTGTAAAATTTTTTAGAAATAGCAAAATGAAACATAAAACAAAATATTATATTTCAAAATGTAATCTAAATGTAGTATAAATCTTACAGTTTGTAAGTTTTGTGAAAGAAATGCTGTTTGAGGTGTTTTTCGGTTGGTTCATAGTGCATAGTTCATTGTTGTTCTCAAGGTTCATCAAGATAACGCAAGTGAAAATTATTTGAAACGCAGAGACGCGAAGACACTAAGAATAATTGAAAATTGACAATTGAAAATTAAGAACTTAGCGGCTTTGCGTTTGTTTATTGTATCTAAAAGCTCTCCCCTCGGGGAGATGGAGGGGGCTGCCTATAAACGAAAAAAGGGTCACCGCTGTGACCCAATCTTTGTTAACCTTAAATCTAATACTATGAAAAACACGATGCAAAGATAGCAAGTTTTTTGCTGTTATGCAAGTTTTTCAAAGTAAAAGTGTATTATTTACATCAATTTCTAAGAAAATGACAAGTAAAGTTAGCAAATTGAAAGTTAAAAAGCCCCTAACCCCAGCCCTTCCCCCGCTCGGGGGAAGGGAGTGGTTACACTTTGTCCGTTATTGGGGGGAGGTGTAATACAATCTTGCTCCCTTCTTCCGAGCGGGAAGGGGAGTAGTTACATTTTATCGCTATTGATTTTGTGGTAGTTTTTTAATCAGAAATACTATATACTCCCTTCCCCCGAGCGGGGGAAGGGTCGGGGTTAGGGGCTATAGCCATGTAGCAAGTAAATGCGCGAACCACCCTTTGAATCTGTCGGTGCGGGTGCGCCAGAGGCGCCAGCGCTCTTCGGTGAGGCGGTAGCTCTGCTTCTTGTTGTCGTCGAACAGGTGGGAGAGCTCGTCGGTGGTGTTCTTGTCGATGATGATGGCGTTCGCCTCATAGTCCCAGCGAAGGGAGCGGGCATCGAGGTTGGTGCTGCCCACGGTGCAGAAGCGTCCATCGACCATGATGACCTTGGTGTGGTGGAATCCTCCCTGGAAGATCCAGATGTCGGCTCCGCGCTTCATGAGCTTGTGGAGGTTGTAGAAGGCGCAGTCAGGTGTGAGTGGTATGTCGCTCTTCTCGCCCATCATGACCTCTACCTTCACGCCTCGCTTGATGGCATTGTATAGTGCTTTACGGATGCTGTGGGTGAGGGTGAAGTATGGGTTAAGGATTTTGATGCTGTCCTTGGCGGACTCTATGGCTGCGCGGTAGAAGTGGCGCACCACCTTATTTGTCTTGTGCGGTTCGCGGTTGGCTATGCCCACCATCTTATGGTATGCGGTGGCGGTGGTGTCGGGCTTGAGGTCGTGGAAGTAGTCGGCACGCTCCTTGCGGAAATACTGCTCTCCGTCGATGCTCTCGCCTGTGACTCGTTTCCACATACGGAGGAAGATGCGCTGTAGGGTGTTCACCTCCTCGCCGTCGAGACGGCAGTGCATGTCGTGCCATGAGCCTACCTCTTCCGTTCCATTGATGTAGTAGTCGGCTACGTTCATTCCTCCCGTATAGGCAATCTTTCCGTCGATGATGACTATCTTACGGTGGTCGCGGTGGAATACGTGGTTGATGTATGGGAAACGGATCGGGTCGAACTCATAGAGCTGTATGCCTCGCGCACGCTGGTACTGCACATGTTCTTTCTTCAGTGGACGGTTGTTGCTCGCGTTTCCGAAGGCATCGTACATGGCACGCACTTCCACACCCTCTTTTGCTTTCTCTGCGAGGAGGTCGAAGAGGGCGTTGGCAATGGAGTCGTTGCGGAAGTTGAAGTATTCGAGGTGCACGCTATGCCGCGCCTGACGTATAGCGGCGAACATATCCTTAAACTTCTCTGCTCCGTTGGTGAGCAGCGTTATGCTATTGTCGTGGGAGAATGTGACGCCCTCGCTCCGCATGATGTTGGCGATGAGGGAGTCGGAGTAAGGGAATGCGGCCTCTCCCCCCGCCCTCCCCCGTAGGGAGGGAGCCGGAGTGCTTACGGAGTCTCCTTGCCCCAATTCTATTGCATTGAGAGAATTAGGGAATATAGAAGAACAGATTAATAAAATGAAAAATAAATAATGATTGGTATTTAAGTTAATTGCGTAACTTGTATATCTCATTTTATAGTTTTCATTTTTCACTTAAAAAATGCGGTCATTTTCCATTCCTTTACGGCTGACAGTCACCGCCTTCCGGCTTCCTCCCTACGGGGGAGGGCGGGGGGAGAGGTCGTCTTATTTCATATGCACATCCGTCTGTGGGAATGGAATCTCGATATTATTCTCGTTGAGAGTGTTGTAGATGCACTCGAGGATCTTGCCGTCGTCGCCATAACCGGTGTAAACGCTTACCCAGACGATGACCTTGAGAACGAGGGATGAGTCGCCCAGTTCCTTGAGTACGATGCTGATGCCTCTCTTCTGGTTGATGCAGTCGAGTTTTGAGAGTGCCTCGGTAAGTACCTTCTTACACTGGGCTATGTTTGTTCCGTAGGCAACGCCCACGTCGAGGATATGGCGCTCGTAACCGTGGTTACGTGTCATGTTCTGATAGTTCTTTGTGAAGAGCTGTGAGTTGGTGAAGGCGATAACGGAGCCATCCATTGCCGTTACCATAGTACTGGTGTAGGATATGCTTGTCACCTTACCGCGTATGCCGTCGCAGACGATGAGGTCACCAATCTTCACACGTCCGGTCATAAGGGCGATACCATAGTAGATATTCTCGAGGATTTCCTTTGATGCGAAACCGATACCTGTTGACAAACCTCCCGTGATGATGACGAGCCACTGGCTGCTGACATGGAAGAGGGCGAGGCTGACGATGAACCAGATGCCCCATACGAGAATCTGAAGCACGTTCTTCACCATTACCAGACGTGACTCTGCCGATGTTGGATCTGCCTTGTAGAGATACAGGGCAACGAGGTCTCTGACGGTTCGGTTTACGAAGTTGAATATGAACCACAGGATGATAACCATGCAGACGGTGGTGATGCTTGCCTTGAAGTCCTCGGAGTCGATGTATTTATGGGTGAACATCTCCATTGTCTGGGTGGTGAGGTTGAATACCTCGGCTGCCCAGTAGAGGCTTATGAGGACAGAGCATACGCTACATGCTGGGAGGAATACCCAATAGAAGAGTCGGTAGTACCAGTTCTGGGTGATTGGGCGCTCCTCGATTTTCTTCATCTTGCTGAACTCTTTGAACCAGTCGCGTACACAGGTGATGGTGAGGATACATGTGAGCTGCATTATCCACCAGATGAGAATCTGCACGGAGAGCAGGGTGTAGCCTATCATTGAACTGATGAGGGAGGCAAGGAATACGAACTGTGAGATGTAGGCATATACCACGTCGCTTCGGTCGATGTTCTTGCTATGGCGACGTATTTCGTTCCACTGCCAAAGGCTGCATATAAGCAGGATTGGAGGGAAGATGAGGTTTACGAGATGGTTTGGAATCAGGATGATTCGGAAGCTGATGACAATGAAGCCGTTGAGAAGCAATGGTGCGTAGATGCGGAAGGTGCTCATTGTCTGTCCGGCCTTCACTCGGATGAGGATGGAGATGAGCACGACACTAAGCAGCCATGCGAACTCGGTAAGCAGGCCTGATGCCATGATTATGAAGTTCTGGTCGTCCCATATCAGGCGGATGATGCCAGGGATGATGGCGAAGGTTACGGCTGTTGTCGTCAGTATGATGAATTTGCGCTTTGCAAGGAAGCGCTCGCTTATTCTTTGGAACTTACCGTTTTTGATAAGTGCTGTTATAAGCCAGCGTACAATAAGCTGATTAAGCAGTATGGCGATTATTCCGAGGGCGAATATTCCGATGAAGAGGTCGAGGATGAGCTTTGAATCCCATTGTGTAGGGGTCTTTGACTTGGTGAAATACTTATCGTCGATGCTCTCCTTTGTCTGCACCAGATAGTCGCCAAAACGTGATAGAATGGTAGGGTAGGAGTCACCGCCATTCTTGAAGATGCTGTTCTGGATTTCCTTGTATCGCTTGTTTGCGTAGTCGTTGAGGTTGCGCAGGTTGTTCTCTGCACGGTTATACATCAGGATGTATTCAGCGAACTGCTGCTGATCCTCTGCAAGCATACGTCGGATATTGACGGCAAGGGCAAGACACACGCTGCGGTCAATCTTCTCACGCTCAGTCATACGGCGTGTAGGCATGGTGCGAAGGCAGTTTATGAGACTGTCGTAACGTGCAACGGCAACGTCGGACTTGCTTGCGTATGCCTTGAAAGGGGTTATCTTCTTCTCGAAGTCCTTATATTGCTTGGTAGCCTCATGACATGCGTATGTGAGGTCGAATACATATCCGTCCTTCTGTGAATAGAGCATGAGGGCATTTTGGTTTGCTCGGTCGGTTTCCTGCATAATGGTTGCAAAGACACGCAGTCTCGAGTTCTTCGTCTGTGCCTGATGGGCAGAGTACTCATCGTGGTATTTGATGAGTTCCTGACGGAGAATGCTGAGAGTCATCTTAAGGCTGTCCTCTTTGAGAACGGCATTTGACGGAAGTACGAATCCTGCAAAAAGAACTGCAAGAAATAGAATTCTTTTCATCATTTTGTTAGTTGAAATTGTATTTTGCCCGCAAAATTACAAAAAATCTTGCGCATAATCGATGTTTTTCCCCGAAAAATCGTATCTTTGCCATTCAAAATCATAAAAATCGATATAACTGTTCTATTTTTAACAAAAATAAAGTTATGAAACTGATTGCTGATAGCGGAAGCACGAAGACGGATTGGTGTGTGTTCGATAATGATGCCAACGTGAAGGGGAGGTTTGCCACCCAAGGTATAAATCCTTTCCACATGTCGGATGACACTATCCTTGACATCCTCAGAAATGAGCTATTGCCACAGCTCGATTCTGTTCGTTCTTCTATAGAAGAAATAGAATTCTATGGTGCCGGTTGTACGGTAGCAAAGATTCCTGTGATGAAGGCTTTGCTTTCAGAGGTGTTCCCTTCTGCAAAGAGTGTCGTTGTGGGTAGTGATATGCTTGGTGCTGCGAAGGCTTTGCTTGGCAAAAATGAGGGTATTGCGTGTATTCTCGGTACTGGTGCCAATTCGTGTCTGTATGATGGCGAGAAGATTATCAGTAATGTCTCGCCAATGGGGTATATTCTTGGTGATGAAGGTAGTGGTGCGGTACTTGGCAAGACCTTCATAAATGAGCTTTACAAGGGCGGGCATCAGGAATTCATTTCGATATTTGAAAAAGAGACGAATTTGACACAGGCAGATATCATTCAAAAGGTGTATCGAGAGGCTTTGCCTAACCGTTTCCTTGCTTCATTGTCAAAGTTTATTGGCGCTCATATTGCTGAGGAACAATGGATTGAGGATATGGTTGTGAATTGTTTCCGCGATTTCTTCAGAAAGAATGTAAGGCATTATAATCGTAAGGATCTTAGTGTAAGCTTTGTGGGGAGTGTAGCTTATTACTATCAGACACAGCTAAAGAAGGCTGCGGAAATGGAAGGCTTAGTTATCGGCAAGGTGTTGAAAAGTCCTCTCGGTGATTAGTGGCTTTGTTGAAAAGCCGAAGTAAATAGGCTTTAGGGCATATATAACAAGGAACCAAACTCGATGGTGGTCCTATCTAGAGTGGGAGTTACAACGGACTTGCATCGAGTTTGGTTCCTTGTTATATCGGGATATTTGTTTCTTTACTACTTAGCGTAAGCAACAGAACGAGTCTCGCGGATGACAGTAATCTTAACCTGACCTGGATATGTCATTTCTGTCTGAATCTTTGTTGCGATATCACCGCTAAGTGCCTCTGTCTCAGCATCGGTCATCTTGTCGGCACCAACGATTACGCGAAGCTCACGACCTGCCTGAATTGCGTATGTCTTTGTTACGCCTGGGTAGCTCATTGCGATAGCCTCAAGGTCGTTGAGACGCTTGATGTATGCCTCTACGATTTCACGACGAGCACCAGGACGAGCACCTGAGATAGCATCACAAACCTGTACGATTGGAGCAAGCATAGTGTTCATCTCCATTTCGTCGTGGTGAGCACCGATGGCATTGCAGATATCTGGCTTCTCCTTATATTTCTCTGCGAGCTTAGCACCATAGAGTGCGTGTGGAATCTCACACTCCTCATCAGGCACCTTACCGATATCGTGAAGCAGACCTGCACGCTTTGCCTTCTTTGGATTGAGCCCAAGCTCAGATGCCATTACAGCACAGAGATTGGCTGTTTCACGGGCATGCTGGAGAAGGTTCTGACCATAAGAAGAACGGTATTTCATCTTACCTACAATACGCACAAGCTCTGGGTGGAGACCGTGAATACCGAGGTCGATAGTTGTACGCTTACCTGTCTCGATAATCTCGTTGTCAAGCTGTTTCTTTACCTTTGCAACAACCTCCTCGATACGTGCTGGATGGATACGTCCGTCAGCAACGAGTTGGTGAAGGGCAAGGCGGCAAACCTCGCGACGGATAGGGTCGAAACCAGAGATTACGATTGCCTCTGGGGTGTCATCAACTACGATTTCCACACCGCAGGCAGCCTCGAGAGCACGGATGTTACGACCTTCACGACCGATGATACGGCCTTTTACCTCGTCGTTTTCGATATGGAATACGCTGACAGAATTCTCTACAGCGGTTTCGGTTGCCACACGCTGGATTGTCTGGATGACAATCTTCTTAGCCTGTTGGTTGGCATTGAGCTTTGCCTCGTCCATAATCTCGTTGATATAGGCTGCGGCATTTGTACGTGCCTCGTCCTTAAGGCTTTCAACGAGTCGGTTACGAGCTTCATCGGCAGAAAGGCCAGAGAGTTCTTCGAGCTTTTCACGCTCCTTGAGCTGCATCTTCTCGAGTTCTTCCTCCTTCATAGCAAGGAGTTTTTTCTCGTTTTCTACACGCTGCTGATACTGTTCTATCTCCTGACGGCGACGTCCGAGTTCTTCCTGACGCTGGTTAAGGCTTATCTCACGCTGCTTCAGACGGTTCTCGCTCTGCTGAATCTTCTGATTGCGCTGCTGGACTTCCTTTTCCAGTTCGCTCTTCTTGTTAATGAACTTCTCCTTTACTTCGAGGAGCTTCTTTTCTTTAAGTACGTTAGCCTCCTTTTCGGCGGCATCTATCATCTCCTTATATTTACCTGTGATAATATATCGGAAAATCAAGTAGCCAATAAGTGCACCGATTATAAGTGCAGCTACGGCTATTATTGCATATACCATATAGTGTTATTTAAGTTAATTAATAATATTCTCAAACGTCCTTCTAATGAGTGTAAGAAATGGTAGATTGCGCGTTAAAGTACGGCCTCTATTTCAGAAGTAATGGTTTTGAGAATATCATCGTATGGAGCAACATCATTCCTCTTCGATTCGCTGACGAACCGAAGTGCAATATCGATCATTGCGTAGTATAATATCTCCTTATCCGCCTTACGACCCTTCCAAACGCTGAAATATGCGTTCACTCTCTCGTTTATGAGCGATGCTGCCTCACGGTAGAGTGGCTCTTGCTCGGCATCAACTTTGATAGAAATGTCGAGGTCGTATATGTGGATATTGATGTGTTGTTTCTCTTTCTTTACTTCTGCCATTTTTATTCTTTGTCACTTAGCAGGGTAATACACTGATTTACATCTCTGATAAGCTTGGCAACACGATTCTTGGCACTTTCTATGTCTCCATCGGTGATTTCTATCATCTTTGCAGTCTTAAGTGCCTGATATTCGCGGTCTTTCTCTGATACAGCACGTTCGAGCTCGGCAATCTTTTTGTCGCGCTCATCCACCATATTGTATAGTTCGCTGTTTTCTTTCTTGGTTTCCTGATACTTTAGTATCAGTTGGCGAACTCTCGTGGTGAATACGTTAATGTATGCATCATTTGAGGCCATCAGATAGTACTATTTCGGTGACAAAGTTAGTGAAAACAATTGGTAATACCAAATTTTTTCCTAACTTTTCAATAAAAAACTGATATTTTGTTTATTGTTGTTCTGCTGGCTGCTTTTCTTTTTTTGCAAGCATTACTATCTGATACACAAAATCATTTACCCAATTCTGTGAGAAACCGAGGCGCTGGTTGTACTTGCGTACGTTTACAACAGTTTTGAGTGTTCCTGGGTCGGAGAAATTGTTACTTGTAAACACCTGGCTGACAGTTTTTTCAGTAGCGGTACGGATAACGCCTTTGAAGAATGATGGGATTCTCAGCTTGAACTTCATCAGGTTGCCCATAAGCATCATGGTGTCCTGAGTAAAGCCTTGAAACTGAAGTAGGTATGGCTGGACGTCCTGAAGCTTGCGGCAGTTCTTGCCTACACTCTTGTCGATTTCCTTGAAGAAAGCATCGTCATGACCATAGAGGTCCTTCAGCATCTTGCGACAACGGGTCTTTTCTCCAAGGCCAAGTTTGTTGTGTTCCGTTGGAACATGGAATGTACTTTTGAAAATCCTCAGGTCAGGTAACATTGCGATGTTTGTGATACCTACCTGTGCTGCTATTGCGGCCTGAAAATATACACGGATAAGAGTCATGTAATCCTGCATGCCTCCAATCTTGTTTTCTTCTTTTTTGTTGAATATTTTAGAAATTAAACTCATGTTTTTTGTGCGATTTTGTAATATTTGACCGCAAAGGTAGTGTAAAAAATTGGAAAAAGCAATAAATATCGCATATTTTGAAAGTTTTTTTAGAAAATGTGTGAATTTCACGAAATAAAATATTAATTTTGCACTCACAATTTGAAAACATGCACTAGCTTAATGCGGGCGAGTTGTACTATCTGTTTTGTGCAGAGAAGCACTCGCAAAATTGAAAAACGATGGAAGATATAAGAGGAAACGATATTATAAAGTGGGTGACGGTAATTCTTGACTGGATTTTGGCATGCTGCCTTCTTTCTGTTTTTGATGAACTGTTTCCTCAATATGCAGTATCAAGTGCCATGAATGGATCAAAGTCCGAGGTCATGGTTCTTCTTATGTCTATTGTCATTGCGACATTCCTTTTTCCTACCGTGATACACCGTCGTAAGATGAAGATGGGAACGATAGTGAGAAGAAATGCGCTTGTCGTTCTGACAACGATGGTCATATTCGTCTTCACATGTAGGATGATGTCATCGAGTGGCAATTACATCGTTTTCGGTGTAGTGTATGGTGTTGTCCTCTGGCTGTCCATTTTGGCGCTGAGATTCTTGGAGAGGTCTGTGATTAATTATTCACGTTCACAGGGTAGAAATTCACGAACTGTAGTGTTCCTTGGTAATGACCCTGCTAACTTGAATGTGTATAATGAGTTGATGTCAGACCCTGCTACGGGATACCGCGTACTTGGATATTATAGCGATTTCGAGATAGAAGACGCTCCTGAAGCTCTTCCGAAACTGGGCTCAAGCAGTGATTTCTGTAAATTGATGGAGGATTATCCGAATACCGAAATCGCTTTTGAGGAAGTGTATTGTAGTATTTCTCATAGCGAGGCGGATGAAATGAGACGGATAATGGAATTCTGTGACAAGAATGTTATTAGATTCTATTACGTTCCACGTATTTTCAGCAATATCCAGCTGTCACTTCGTCCTGAGAAATTTGGTGATACGGTGATATTCACCAACCACCATGAGCCTCTTCAATTCTTGGGCAATAGAGTAGCAAAAAGGCTCTTTGATATAGTGTTCAGCGCATTTGTGCTGCTGATATCTTCACCGTTATTCCCTATTATTGCGCTTATTATCAAGCTGCAGAGTAAGGGACCTGTGTTCTTCAAGCAGTTGAGAACAGGACTTAATGGCGAGTCTTTCATGTGCTATAAGTTCCGCTCTATGCATGTGAATGCCGATGCCGATAAGGTACAGGCAACAAAGCATGATCCGAGGAAGTTCCCTTTCGGTGAGTTTATGCGAAAGACGAACCTTGATGAGTTCCCTCAGTTCCTCAATGTGCTGAAAGGTGATATGAGCGTTGTAGGACCTCGTCCTCATATGGTTTTCCATACAGAGAAATACTCTGCACTTATTGATAAGTACATGGTAAGGCATTTCTCAAAGCCTGGTATAACAGGTTATGCTCAGGTGACAGGTTTTCGTGGTGAGACCGAGGAACTGTGGCAAATGGAAGGACGTATCAAGAAAGATATCTGGTATATCGAAAACTGGTCAATGTGGCTTGATATTAAGATAATCTTTATGACGGCTCTGTCAATCATTCGTCCGGATAAGGCGGCTTATTAGATTTAGAAAATAACAAAACATAATAAATAAAGATGGAAGAAAACAAAGTGTCTGCGGTGAAGCAGACAACTACTGACGACAAGGTCAGCGGCGTTTTTAATCTCCAGTTTATATTGACATCGTTGATATTGAACTGGAAGTGGTACTTGCTCTCACTCATTATCTGTGTGGGTTGTGCTATGGTATATCTGCGTTATGCTTCACCTGTGTATTCTATTTCTGCGAAAATGCTCATCAAGGATGATGATACTCCACAGACATCACGTCGTGGTAGTGCATTGCAGAATGTAGCAAATCTTGGTTTAATGACAAACACTTCAGGTTTCGACAACGAGTTGGAAATGCTGAAGTCACAGTCTCTTTCAATTCAGGCTGTTACTGACCTTAAGCTTTATGTCAACTACTTTGGTGTTGCAAAATTAAAGAAGCAGCTTCTTTATAAGAATCAGCCAATCAATGTTGATATGGATATTGCGCATGTAAAGGAACTTGAGGCTTCTGTTAATGTTGATATCGAGAGCGCAGGCAATAATAAGTTCAATATCAAGCTTAGCTATCAGTATGTAGATCCTGATACAGAGCAGTTTATTCCTGAGCAGATTACTAAGACTGCTCAGTCTCTTCCATGCGTTATCAAAACAAAGGTAGGTATCGTGACAATTACTCCAAATGGCCGTAACTTTGTCACAATGTCAAAGATCAAGCATATGAAGGCAATCATCAGCAATCCTTCAGGAGCTGGTATCAAGTATGCTTTTGGTCTTGGTGTTGAACCTTCTTCAAAAACAACTACGATTGCTAATCTCTCTCTCAAAGATGGTAGTGTACAGCGTGGTATTGATTATCTTAATCAGCTTGCTATCGTGTATAACCGTCAGGCTAATGAGGATAAGAATGAGATTGCAAATCGTACTGCAGAGTTCATCAATTCACGTCTTGAGATGATTGATATCGAACTTGGCAATACAGATGGTAAGATTGAGAGCTATAAGCGTAGCAATAGCGTTATCGACGTTACTGCAAAAGCTGCACAGTCTTTGACAAATACTAACTCTTACGAAAGAGAGCTTGCTAATGCCAATACACAGTTAGCTCTCCTCAACAGCATTCAGGACTTTGTTAACCAGCCTAGTAACAAGTATCAGATTCTCCCTTCTAACGTAGGCTTGACGGATGCAGCTTCCGTTGCTCTTATTACAGAGTATAATAAAGGTGTACTTGAGCGTAATCGTCAGCTTCGTACAGCTTCTGAGCTTAACCCTAATGTGCAGACAACAACTGCTCAGCTTGATGAGCTCATGACAAGTCTTAAGGCTGCTCTTGTACAGGCTATCCGTAATGGTGAGATCTCCCGTGATGCTATGGCACGTCAGGTTGCTAAGTATAGTGGTCAGATTTCTGCTACTCCAGAGCAGGAGCGCGTATTGACACAGATCGGTCGTAAGCAGGAGGTAACATCAGGCTTGTACCTTATGCTCCTTCAGAAACGTGAGGAAAACTCTATCTCACTTGCTGCTACTGCCGACAAGGGTAAGCTTATTGATACTCCGGTTTCTGGCGGTAAGGTTAAGCCTCGTAACTCTGCAATCATGCTTGGTGCAATTGTTCTTGGCTTCGCACTTCCATTCTTCATCTTTGTATTCATTGAGCTCCTTCGCTATCGCATTGAGGGACATAGTGATGTTGAGAAACTCACTAAGCTTCCTATCATTGCTGATGTTGCTATGGCAAGTGAGACTTCAAAGGATAAGGCAGATATCGTTGTTCATGAGAACCGAAATGACCAGATGGAGGAGATATTCCGATCCATGCGAACGAACCTGCAGTTCATATTGAAACAGAACGAGAAGGTTATAATGTTCACGTCAAGTATATCTGGTGAGGGTAAGACATTCTGTGCTGCAAACCTTGCTGTGAGCTTCGCTCTCCTTGGCAAGAAGGTTGTACTTGTAGGTCTTGATATCCGTCGTCCTCGTTTGAACCATCTTTTCGAGCTTAACGACAGAACACATGGTATCACCAACCTCCTTACACGTACAAACATCACAATGAGTGATATTGACGAGCAGATTCTCCCTTCTGGTGTGAATGATTCTCTTGACCTTCTTCTTGCAGGTCCTATCCCACCAAACCCAACCGAGCTTATCTCTCGTACATCTCTTGATGATGTTATAAACAGCCTTAAGGAGAAATATGACTATGTAATCATTGATACTGCTCCTGTAGGTCTTGTAACTGATACATTGAGCGTTGGACGTGTTACTGACGTTACTGTATTCGTTTGTCGTGCTGACTATACATCACGTAGCAGTTTCGATATGTTCAACTCTCTTGCTGAGGAGAACAAGCTTCCTAATGCATGTGTCGTAATCAACGGTATTGATATGTCTAAGAAGAAGTACGGCTATGCTTACGGCTATGGTAAGTACGGTAAGTACGCACACTATTCTTACGGATACAGAAGCCGTTATGGAACATACGGCTATGGATATGGCAGCTACACTCAGAGCCATTACGGAAACCCTAATGACACATCTGTAAAGCGTTAATATGACAATAGCTGTAGATTTCGACGGAACAATTGTGGAGCATCGTTATCCTGCAATAGGTAACGAACTCCCATTTGCAACTGAGACACTCAAGATGCTTATCGCTGAGCATCATAAGCTCATCCTCTGGACAGTTCGTGAAGATGAACTTCTTCAAGAGGCTGTTGACTGGTGCAAGGAGCGCGGAGTGGAGTTCTATGCCGTAAACCGTGACTATCCAGAAGAGTCGCTTGAGAACAACAACCACTTCTCTCGAAAGCTCAAGGTGGATTTGTGGATTGATGACCGTAACATAGGCGGTCTTCCTGACTGGGGTACTATCTACCAGATGATTCATTACAACAAGACATGGAATGACATCAACTCACAGCACCCATCTGCTTATGAGTATGAGAAACCAAAGAAAAAGTGGTGGCAATTCTAAAGCTCGTTTGAGAGCTTAATTGATAATTGAAAGTTGAAAATTGAAAATTTATATCGCACATGATTTTCAGTTTTCAATTTTCTTTTTTCAATAGAACTAATAATTTTCAATTTTCAACTTTCCATTTTCAATTTCAATTCGTCAGGATGAAAGATTCAGTAATCATAGTAAGTGGCGGAATGGATTCTGTCACTTTGCTTTATGAATATGCAGACAGCATAGCTCTTGCCATAAGTTTCGACTACGGAGCTAATCATAATGCCAAGGAGATACCTATGGCAGCAATGCATTGTGAGCGTCTCGGAATAGAGCATCTGGTCATTCCTTTGGCCTTCATGGGAAAGTATTTCACGTCAAGTCTTCTTGAAGGTGCTGATGCAATTCCTGAAGGACATTATGCCGACGAGAACATGAAGTCAACGGTTGTACCTTTCCGTAATGGTATAATGCTGTCTATAGCAGCTGGAATCGCGGAGAGTAGAGGCTTGAAGAATGTCCTAATCGCCAATCATGGTGGAGATCATAGCATCTACCCTGATTGCCGTCCTGAGTTCATCAATGCTATGGATGCTGCAACAAAGGCTGGCACATATATAGATGTAAGCGTGAAAGCCCCTTACACCAATATCACAAAGACTGACATTGCACGTCGTGGCAAGGCTCTCGGCATTGACTATAGCGAAACATGGTCTTGCTATAAGGGCGGGGAAGTCCATTGTGGTAAGTGCGGCACTTGCGTAGAGCGAAAAGAAGCTCTTGAAGGTGCAGGTATAGTGGACAATACTATTTACGAATAAATTTGGAAATTTAGCAACAAGTTGCTTTTAACTGACAATAATTACCAATCTTACCAATCTTTTTCCAATAAAAAAACTCTCTAATTTTTGATAAAAATAAAGATTGAGAAGATTGGTAAGATTGGTAATTATTGTCAGTTCAAGCACCAAAGGTGCGCATTTCTGGGAATTTATCGAGTTTCCATTGATTAAATTGCAACTCCTATGTAATTCCCTACCAAAGTCGGTGCAAGTCCCATTTCTCGCCTATTCTATGGAACGGACTTTCATCGAGTTTGGAGCGGACTTATAGCGAAGGAAGAGCGAAGGTAAGACGGATGTAATAGGTTGGTGTAATACCCTTGCAAAGAAAAAAATCAAAAAGTTTTTTAGGGAGTATTACACCTTTTGATGTTGTGTGCGATATTTTTGTTGATTATCAGTATGTTAGATGAGGTGTAATACCCTTGAAAGTATTACACCATTTCAGGCTATTTGGTGTAATACTTGTGTAATACTTTCGGGGGGTATTACACCAAAGTAAACGGATTGGTATACAATCGCTTAGTATGCTCAAACCTGCAAAGGTGTAATACTTGGTGTTAAAAACTTTTTGAAAAATAGTATTACACCACATTTTTCTGAATACGGAAAGCACGGAGATTTGTCGAAGACCCACTAACCACAAGGAAGTAATGAACGAAAAAACTCCTCGCGTTGAAAAAAATAATGCGATATTAATGTGACATTTATGATAATTAATGTTTTCTTCACGAAGTGAAAACGTATAATATCGCATTAATAACACATTAATATCGCATTAATTTTTCAATCGTAAAGATTTATTTTTCAACAATTTCAATTATTTCAATTAAATTTGAATGCACTTGATAATCTGTCGCACCCCCTATCTGATATGTTTATTTGAGGATTCGTATATATGTGTGTGCATTTTTATTGTAATTATTGAAATAATTGAAATTGTGGAGAGGATGGTGCTTGCTTTCGTTTATAAAAAAAAGAATTACAAGACTAAGCGAATAGTCTTGTAATTCCATATTGTGTACTTAACCTCCTTCCTTTTGGGAAGTCTTGGTTAGGCCTTTAGATTTGCTTGAAGAAGTCGTTGCCCTTATCATCAACGAGGATGAATGCAGGGAAGTCAACAACGTCAATCTTCCATACAGCCTCCATGCCGAGCTCTGGGTACTCTACGCACTCAATGCTCTTGATGTTGCTTGAAGAAAGGAATGCAGCCACACCACCGATAGAACCGAGGTAGAAGCCCTTATGATCCTTACAAGCGTCGGTAACAACCTGTGAACGGTTACCCTTGGCAATCATCACCATAGAACCGCCATTGTCCATGAACTCGTAAACGTATGGATCCATACGACCTGCTGTTGTTGGGCCCATAGAACCGCAAGGCATACCCTGTGGAGTCTTTGCAGGACCAGCGTATAGTACTGGGTGGTCCTTGAAGTATTGTGGCATACCCTCACCTGCATCAAGACGTGCCTTGATCTTAGCGTGTGCGATGTCACGGGCAACGATGATAGTACCAGTGAGGTTCACACGTGTAGAAACTGGGTACTTGCTCAGCTCCTTGCAGATCTCAGACATAGGCTGATTGAGGTTGATGTTGATTGCATCGCCCTCGCCTGCCTGACGGAGTGACTCTGGGATAAGCTCGTATGGTTTGTCGTCCATCTTCTCAATCCAGATACCATCCTCGTTGATCTTTGCCTTGATGTTACGGTCGGCAGAACAAGAAACACCGAGACTGATAGGACAAGAAGCACCGTGACGTGGCAGACGTACTACACGAACATCGTGAGCGAATGCCTTACCGCCAAACTGAGCACCGAAACCTATCTTGCGAGCCTCTTCGAGAAGCTGCTTCTCAAGTTCGATATCCCGGAATGCACGACCTGTCTCATCGCCTGTTGTTGGGAGGCTGTCATAGTACTTTGTAGAAGCGAGCTTGACAGTCAGGAGGTTCTTCTCTGCGGAAGTACCACCGATAACGAATGCGATATGGTAAGGAGGACAAGCTGCTGTGCCGAGAGTCTTCATCTTCTCAACGAGGAAAGGAACGAGAGTGCCAGGGTTCTGGATACGTGCCTTTGTCTCCTGATAGAGATATGTCTTGTTTGCAGAACCGCCACCCTTTACTACGCAGAGGAACTTATACTCCATGCCGTGTGTAGCCTCGATATCAATCTGTGCAGGGAGGTTACAACGTGTGTTAACCTCGTCGTACATATTGAGAGGTGCGTTCTGAGAATAGCGGAGGTTATCGTTTACGTATGTGTTATATACGCCCTTAGCAAGAGGCTCTTCGTCCTCAAAGCCAGTCCAAACCTGCTGTCCCTTCTCTGCGTGGATGATAGCAGTACCTGTATCCTGACAGAATGGGAGCTGACCCTTGCAAGCAACCTCAGCGTTGCGGAGCATGGTGAGTGCTACGTACTTGTCGTTGTCGGTAGCCTCTGGGTCGTTGAGTATAGCAGCAACCTGCTTGTTGTGCTCACGACGGAGCATGAAGTTCACGTCGTGGAAAGCCTGTGTCGTAAGAAGCTCGAGAGCCTCTGGTGAAACCTTCAGGATCTTGTGTCCCTCGAAGTCACCAACTGAAACGCCTTCCTTTGAGATAAGGCGGTACTCTGTCTTGTCCTCGCCAAGCTGGAACATTGGCGCGTACTTGAATTCTGGATTTGCCATTTGATAATTACTAATTACTTATTTAATTCATAATGTTTCTTAACCACAAGTTACAAGTAACCTTGCTACTTAAAAAGAACAAATTACAAATCACCATAATACTTTTTCGATAAAATAAAGCGATAAAAGCAAAATAGGTAATTTGTAATTTGTACTTAGTGACTTGATATCTTACTTCAGGAACGCAGCGCGTGAAGCCTCAATCTGCTCCTTAGAAGCAGCAAGCTCTTTCTTGAAGTCTGCAAGAGTAATTGCGTTGAGGTTCTTCAGTGGGTTGAGAGCCTCTGCAATACCTACAATCTGTGGGTCATAAACTGAGAGCTGCTCAATAGCGTCGATGATGCAGAATATGCGGAATGTGATGTTAGCAACCTGATCGTCTGTGTAGCCAGCGCAGAACTTCTCAACGTTCTGTGACAATACATATACGGTCTCAACTGTTGCGGCACTGGTCATGATCCAGTAGAAGTTGATACGTCCCTCAGCTTCCATTTCCTTGTAGAGGACCTTATTCTTCTCTGCCTTTGTCTCAGCCTCGTTAGCCTTCTTGATTGCAGGATCATTGATTTCTGCAATGAGCTTAGATACAGCCTCGTCATAGCCGCTAATTTCCATGTCATAGAGAGCAGCTACTTCCTTGTCGGCAGTAAGCATAGCCATGATAGCATATTTCTGACCGATAGATGTAGCATTGGCACTTACTGCAGGAGAGAGCAGATAAGTAGGCTTAACCTTCTTCTCTTCAGCAGAGAGCTTGATTTTTCCTGCCTTGATGTTCTCCTCGATAGCAGCAAACTGCTTCTCGTTGATCTGAGTTGAGAGACTGTCGAGGTGCATTTTTACTGATGCCTCAAGCTGAGCCTGTTCGAATGTCTTAGTTGTGTCCTGATCGGCAACTTCCTGCTGTGGCTTAGAACCACCGCAAGATGCAAGTACCATAGCAGCGAATGCTACGATTGCGAGAGTGAATTTCTTCATAACGATTTAGTTTTTATTATTATGTTTTTTGTATTTACGCATATTTATTAATGGTTTCGGGTGTCGGTAACATGTGACTTTGCTGACCGCTAACACCTATCCCCCAATTTAGGTGCAAAGATAATAAAATATTTTATAATTCAACAAAAATATCGGAAAAAACTGATAATGTTCTGTTATTTTCCCTATATTCCTGTCGTTATTCTTTCCTTAGATAACGGGCTGGACGGTCGGAATAGAGCATTATTGCAGCAATAATGCTCATAAGCAACAGGATAGCGACGTTGAATTTCAAGGTCGATATCTTTGTGTCGCCTATTACCTTCACAGAGCTATAGAATGGTGCACGACCATTGGTAGAGAGCGGTGTGAGATATATGAAACCGGCTCTTGGCACGATGTGGCCGTCTATGATGTCGTGCGTATGCTTGGTGTCTGCATTGATGCAGAAGTTCTCGAGCTGCTTGTTGTAGTGCTCTTTCTTCAGCTTCAGAAATTCTTCCTTGCCAATTCTGTTGACTATGGACATGACTATCTTGTCCTCTTCCAGAGTTGCCTTGTTGCATCTGTTGGAAAGAGTGTCCTCGGCTTCATCTGTATAGGCGCGGAGTGACTTATATGAATAGTCGCCAGAGTAAGGCGTCATATTGCAGATGTGGGAGAGGGTAGGGAGGGCTTTCTTTATAACATCCATGTGCTCTGGCTGTACAGCCTCGCCTTTTTCCTTCTCGTCGTGCATTGTCTCAAGCTGTGACTGCACCTCATACAGATAGGCAAACAGATAGTACTGAGACTCGTATTTCTTTCTCTGGATTTCAAACAGAGGTGCCTCGTATTCGTTGTCCTTGAACTGTGTTACGGATAATGCCTCGTATGCCCATCGTGAAGGTATCACGTCGCCTATTACTGGTACGTTTCCTGTTGTGCTTCTCGGGGTGAGGTCAGAGAAACTGACGACAAGTCCGCAAAGCATAATCTGCGGAATGAGAAGTATTGGGATGCTGATATAGATAGCCACAACGCTATTGAGGCTTTGCGACAGCAGTAATCCGATAAGTGAGGATAGGAATGCTGCAAGGAACAGCAGTCCCCACCACACGAAGAATACGTCGTGCAGTTCCATAATCATATTTCCCACGCATACAAACAGCAGGGTTTGAAGCAGGGTGACACCTGCCATAAAGGCTATCTTGCTTGAGATATAGCTTGCATACGATAGGCTCAGGAACTTCTCGCGTTTCAGTAGTGCTCTGTCCTTGATAATCTCTACTGCCGAACCGCTCATGCCTATGAAAATGGCGACTATAACTGCCATGAACAGATAGGACACAAGGTTCTTGTTCTCCATAACCGAATAGCCTTCCAATGGGGCATAGTGGGTTAGGGATGCACAGATGGCTGCAAGCAACGGTGCCTCAAGGAACGTAATGAGGAGATACTGGAGATTGGTTATCTTGGTGCGGAAATTACGCTGGAGCTGTATGGCAAACTGATGTATAACCCCCGGTCTCTTCTGGTCGGTAGGAGGTACGTCTGCCTTTCTTGGCTCTTTCAGAGGTTTCTTCTTTTTCCTCCATTTCAGATATGTCTCGTGCCATTCCTGTGGAGAAACCTTTCTCTCTTCCTTCATCCTACCACTCTCATCGAGGGCTTTCTCGTCGATGATGTTGAGTATGATTTCTGGATTCACGTTTCCGCATGTAGGACACGTACTTGTGTTGGCGTCGGCATAGTTTGCTGCCGTCTTGAAATACGTGATGGCATCAATAGGGTTGCCGTCGAACACAGGATATCCGCCTTTGTCCAGTATCCAAAGTCTGTCGAACAGCTTATATACGTCGGATGAAGGCTGGTGGATGTTGATGATGACGAGCTTGCCTTTGTATGTCAGCTCCTTGAGGATGTTGATTACATTCTCAGTATCGACGGAGGATAGTCCGGAAGTAGGCTCGTCGAGGAACAGGATTGCCGGCTCTCGGATAAGCTCGAGGGCGATATTCAGTCGTTTTCTCTGTCCTCCTGATATGTATTTGTTTATGGCGCTGCCTACCTTCAGGTCGCGAGCACCGTCAAGTCCGAGCTGACGCAGAACCACCAGGACACGCCTGTGGATTTCGGCATCGTTCATACCCTCGAAGCATAGCTTTGCCGTGTACCATAGGTTCTGATATACGGTAAGCTCTTCTACGAGGAGGTCGTCCTGTGGCACGAAACCTATCAGTTCTTTCGCTCCCGCCTCTAAGATGTTGTGCCCATTGATGGTGATGGTTCCGCTTTGCGGAAACAAAGTGCCGTTGAGCAATGACATCAATGTGGATTTGCCTGTTCCGCTACCGCCCATTACAGCCACAAGCTCACCACTATGGAGCGTGAAGCTGAAATTGTGTATTCCGTTCTCGCTGTTAGGGAAATGGAAATCAATGTCACGTCCGCAGAACTCCACCTCGTTGCCTGTGTCCTGCTTTGAATAGAGGGCCTTGGCTGTGGAATAGTACAGTCGTGTACCTGTACGTACATTCTTCACCACGCTACTCTGTGCCCATGTCTGGAAGGTCTCTGGCAGGACAGGCACATCGTCCATGAGTATCGTGTCATTTCCCGTATAGGTGAGCTGTATTCTGTTGAAGTGAGGCATCCAGAAGGTCGTTATGTGACCGTCGATTCCCGGAACCTCAATCCTGCGTACAAGTTTTGATTCTTTGTCTCCCACAAAATCGCAGAAGGCAAGGAATATCTCATGGCTTACTCCGAAAATGCTTGCTGTTGTCTGGAACAGTTCATCGTCGGCAAGATAGCCGAGTTCGTCGTTTACGCAGAACTGCATCAGACGCAGTAGGAATAGAGCCTGTTCTTCTGTAGATAGGTTTGCTTGAATCTTAGTACATACATCCTTGATGATAGCCTCCTTGTCAATATCAGGAGAACTGTCATAGAGGTCTCTCAGAGTCTCGTATATCGTGATGAAGTTCTCGGTATCGCGGATACCGAAATGACGCGCGAGGTAGTTGTGAAGCTTCCTTTTGGAAACCTCAATATCCACGCAATCCCTTGCTCCGAAGAGGGCAAAGAGATTAGTGAGACCAGCAAGGATTGTATCGTTTACCATATATAATATATATGCGACCCCTAACCCCAACCCTTCCCCCGTGAAGGTGGAAGGGAGGAATGTTAGCACTCCCGATTACGCAATTTTTGAGATAAAAATGGTAATCTCTCTCCCTTTCCCATTCACGGGGGAAAGGTAGTGGATAGGGGTTGCCATGTTTTTAATAATCCCCGTAAAGGAAATCGTTGTAAGGATATTTCTGAACGTGCAGTTCACGTACCTTTTTATAAATAGTATCCCTGAACTCGTCGATGTTTATCTTCTCCTTGGCAGAGATGAACAGACAGCCGAAGTTGTTCGGATTAGTGTTCTCGTTGACCTTAGCCATCCATGTGCGCTTGAGGTCGTCGAGTGAAATCTCGTTTTTCTTTATCGGGGTGAGGTCGTCTTCCTCCTTCTCTGTCCATGTGTAGGCGTCAATCTTGTTGAAGACAATCATTGATGGCTTGTCGGCACATTTGAGGTCGCCCAGAGTCTTTTCCACAACCTTTATCTGGTCTTCGAAATCAGGGTGGGATATATCCACCACGTGAAGAAGAAGGTCTGCCTCTCTTGTCTCGTCAAGCGTTGACTTGAATGAATCCACGAGGTCGGTAGGCAACTTTCTAATGAATCCTACGGTATCAGCCAATAGGAATGGAAGATTATCTACCACTACCTTTCTTACCGTAGTATCGAGTGTGGCAAACAGTTTGTTCTCTGCAAATACCTCGCTCTTGGCAAGCATATTCATAATGGTTGACTTGCCCACGTTGGTATATCCTACCAGAGCCACACGGATAAGTCTGCCTCTGTTTTTGCGCTGTGTCGTCTTCTGCTTGTCGATTTCTGCAAGTCTCTGTTTCAACAGGCTCATTCTTCCGAGAATGATACGGCGGTCCATCTCAAGCTGAGTCTCACCAGGACCACGAAGTCCTACAGAACCCTTACCGCCACCGGAACCTGAGCCGCCACCCTGACGCTCAAGGTGGGTCCAAAGGCGTTGGAGTCGTGGAAGCATATAGCGGTATTGTGCCAGTTCTACCTGCGTCTTGGCATTGGCGGTCTGGGCACGCATAGCGAATATGTCAAGGATAAGACTCGTTCTGTCGAGTATCTTCACCTTCAGCTCTGCTTCTATGTTGCGAAGCTGTTTGGCAGAAAGCTCATCATCGAAGATTACCATACCGACCTCTTCCCATGGAGTACCGTCTGGATGTACGTCCTCGTTCTCTACGTGATCTTCGCACTCCTCTATATATGCTCGTATCTCCTCTAGTTTTCCTGTTCCCACATAGGTTACGCTGCTCGGACCATTCACTCTCTGTGTGAATCTCTTCAGCACCTTTGCGCCGGCTGTGTCGGCAAGAAACTCCAGTTCGTCAAGATATTCGGTCGTTTTGGCCTCATTCTGGTTAGGGGTGATGAGTCCTACGAGTACAGCGGTTTCTGTTTTTGCTTCTGATATTACGAATTCTTTCATATTGTGTAACGTGCGAAGCGTAATCGCACGTTCTTTGATTTGCTGAGTGCAAAGATACGAAATAAATTCCGAAACTCAAAATTATATTTTGTAATAATTGTGCTTTTCTCCTATAGGGGTATGTTAATGATTAAAAAACTATGCATTTCGTGGTTAAAATAAATTAAACATAATCGTCTTTTTGCCTTTTTCTCATGCCATATCGGTAACTTTGCACCAAAATTAATATATTGTATTATAAAAATTAAAGGTAAAACAGGATGAAAAAAAATCTTTTGCTTATAGCAATGGCAGTTACCGGTTGTATGGTAATCAGTAGCTGTGTAAGTAAGAAGGAGTTACTCGATTGTCAGAGTTCAAATGTGACTCTCAATAACAAGTATCAGGAGAATCGTGAGGCTTTGGCTTCTGCAAACGCTCGTATTCAGAGCCTTCAGGAGCAGCTTAATTCAGAGAAGGCTAATAGCGCAAGTCTTAAGAAGTCTTTGAAGGATATGCAGGAGTCTCTTAACCAGAGCCTTGCTGCTGCAAACTCTAACAACGTGAATGTTGCAAAGCTTGTCGATCAGATCAACGAGTCTAACCAGTATATCCGTCACCTCGTAGAGGTTAAGTCTAAGAGCGACTCTCTCAACATGGTACTTACAAACAACCTTACACGTTCTCTCTCTAAGGAGGATATGAAGGAGGTTGACGTACAGGTAATGAAGGGCGTTGTTTATATCTCTCTTGCTGATAACATGCTTTATCAGAGTGGATCTTACGAGATTAGCGATCGTGCTGCTGCTACTCTCTCTAAGATCGCAAAGATTATCAGCGATTATAAGGACTACGACGTTCTCATCGAGGGTAACACAGATAACGTTCCTATGAAGGGTACTAACATCCGTAACAACTGGGATCTCTCTTGTCTCCGTGCATCAAGCGTTGTCCAGTGCCTCCAGACAAAGTATGGTGTAGATCCTAAGCGCCTCACAGCAGGTGGTCGTGGTGAGTTCAACCCAATCGCTGACAACAGCACTGATGCTGGTCGTGCAACAAACCGTCGTACTCAGATTATCATCACTCCTAAGCTTGATGAGTTCATGGATCTTATCGGTAAGGCTCCATCAGATAAGAAATAGTTTTCTTCAATATAGCTAAATATTAATTGAAAGCAGTCGGGATTTTTTCCTGGCTGCTTTTTTGTTTTTACTTGAAGAGCCTTATCTAACAATAATTTTGTGATTTTATGAGGGCTGTAAGCCCGACACCTAAAAGGGTAGTCCGTAAGGGCTACCTATAATGATGGCTTGATTAATGAGCGCCGTAGGTGCGGCACCTATTATATGTATCGCACTTACAGCGCTCAAATTACCATAGTCCTCTCCTTATAACAGCCCTTGCGGACTACCCTTTTAGATGGTGGACTTACAGCCCTCGCAGTATTTGGCATGCCCCTCGAATTCCTTGCTAAAGCTCGGCTGAAAATAGGGTAAAAAAGAAGAGGGCCTCATCTCACGATGTGGTCCTCATTGACGTTTAAAAAACTAACCATAAAACACGGATATCTCATTTTATATCCAAAAACATTTTTATTTTCTTTAGGAATCTGATGCAAAGGTAATTCCTTTTATTTGAACCTGCAAGAAAATGTGTTACCTGGATGTTACCGTTTGTTACAAAGTACTGAAAACCATATTTATACAACATTTGTATATGCCTATGGTAACATATTTGTATCTTTTATGAGCGAATTTTACTGCGAAAATGAAAGTTTTTTGATGTAAGACACAACTTTTTTATGTTGTATTGTTGTTTTTCTGAAGGGAATTTATTACCTTTGCACCTATCGAACAATAAAGACGATAAAGCGATGAAATCAAAAATAATTCTCTTCTTTCTTTTACTCCTTACTACGTTTGCAAGGGCTAATGACGGTTCGTATTTTATTAGTGGTAATCAGCTCGTCCCTATCGGTAGCAATAACGATGTGAGGATAGACAAGGAGGTACTTACTATCCGACTTGGTAATGACGGATTTGCATACGTGGATGTGGATTATACATTCTTTAATCTCAAGGAGGCTCAGACTGTGAGAATGGGCTTTGAGGCTGCAGATGAGTGGCATGGTGATGAAAGACCGAAAGTGGATAGTCTGCACAAAGGCCATCCGTTCATTTATGATTTTGCTGTAGAGGTAAATGGTAAACCTCAGTCCTTTCAGAATTTGATGGCTCGTACTGATCCTGAGAAAGGAGAAGTGGATTATGTCAATTTCCCTTCAACTCCAGACCCAGAGCCTTATAACGTTAAGATGGCATCTGTTAATGATGGTGAAACAGAAGATGTAATATTTTATCGTGAAAAGACTCATGTGTATTACTTTGAGGCACATTTTAATAAGGGGGCTAACAAAGTTCATCACACATACCGCTATCAAATGGGAGGAGGCTTTTCCGTATCGTATGGCTTCCGCTATTGGCTTACTCCGGCTTTGAGATGGGCTGGTGGTAAGATTGGGGATTTCACACTTAGGATTTCGGCTGAGGGTACTGCAAAGCATTTCATTATTTATACTGACAAATGCTTGAAAGGTCATGAGTTCAAGATCGTAAAGGGAGTCGGCAAGGTAAGGAATGGTTTTAACTATAATAGCTTTATTGAGCTGAAGAAAACAGAGATAGTTGAAGCTGTGGTAAGGGATGGTATTGTAGAAATGACCTGCAAAGACTTTAAACCTACAGATGATTTGATTCTGAATGCTGCGGATTGTCTTCGAGTGCCAGGTAATGAATATGGTACGGACGAGAAGTATAGCGGTTTTGCTGATTATTATGAGCGTGAAGGATGTTTTACCTCATACATGTCAGAGCAAAGTGCGATGGAAAAAGGAGGAGAATGGAAAAAGAAGGTGCTGCGTAGTCTGCCTTATGCCAACAGAGGCTACATCTTTGAGGACAAGAAACTACAGGAATTCTTTGAGAAGAAATGGTGGTATATGCCAGATTCTTCTTATGTTCCTTCAACTGATGGATTCACCGATCATGAACTTGAGTTGATAAAGATAGGATTAGAGGAATAAAAACATCTTTATACCTCCTATAATCTTCCGTTTATTCTCCGTACCAAACTCGATGATCCTTCGCTCTATAATGGTATCTCCACCGACTTTGCACCGAGTTTGCACCGACTTTGGTACGGAGGATCAACGGAGGAACAAGGGAGGATCTTCGGAAGTAAATAAGATGATAAATATTAGTTTAACGTACTATTGAAACAATGAATATACTGATAATTTCTGGAAGCCCACGTAAGAGGGGATTGGTTTCGCAGATGCTCGACATAATGCGAGAGGAAGCAGAACAGAGAGGTGATAATGTGCAGACGGTTTTCACTAATGACCTGAACATTAAGCCTTGCATCGGCTGTATGGCATGCCGCTCAAAGGAGAGATGCGTGCTTGGAGAGGATGACTCTCAGCGAGTGCTGAAGATGCTGCAGGATGCTGATGCAATTATAATGGGGGCGCCTTGTTATTGGGGTAATATCCCTGGACAGATGAAACTGCTGTTCGACCGTATTGTTTATGGTATGATGCGCGATACTCCTCGTTTTCCAGAACCGCTTATGAAGGGTAAGAAATGTATTCTCCTCAGTGCCTGTACCACGCCTTGGCCTTGGAATATCTGGTTCAACCAGTCGCATGGCGCTATTCGTGCTATGCGAGAGATTTGCCACTATTCAGGCTTTAAGATTGTTGCAGCTATCGAGCGTGGCGGTACGGCGATGCATAAGCAATTGACGGAGAAAGATAAGCGGAAATGTCGTAAGGCGGTTGCAAAGTTGGTGATTTGATATTGAATTTAAGTTTAGGATTAAGTGCATAAAAAAGCCTGTCGTGGTAATGTCGCGACAGGCTTTTGATTTTCTTACTTTACAGTTGTCTCCGAGAAATAATACTCTCTCAGCGGCTTATTCTCGGTCTCGCCCGTGAGTGTGATGTCTTGCTTGAGTTTGATGTCCTGTGATGAAGCACCAATCTTGAGGGTGAACTTGCCTGGAGCGATATTCCATTGGCGCTTGCCGTCGTTGTTGGTGTAGAAACCGAACTGCTCGGTGTACATCTTTATTGTGACGGTCTTTGTCTCGCCAGCCTTGAGGCTAACACGAGCAAAGCCTTGCATCTGTATCGGACGGATGTTCTGGTCCTTGGCAGTAGGGGAGAGGTATAGCTGTGCTATCTCGTCGGCTGCCACGTTACCTGTGTTCTTTATATCAAAGGTGAGTGTAACGGCTTCATCGGAAGTCTTTGCCACATTCGCAATCTTCAAGTTGCTATACTCGAAGCTGCTGTAGCTAAGACCATAGCCGAAAGGCCATTGTATGCGTGGGTCCTTTGTGTCGGAATAGTTATAGCATATTGGCTCGTCGATTTCCACATTAGGATAGCTTACGCTGAGCTTTGCAGATGGCGAAATCTTGCCGTAGATGATGTCTGCGAGAGCATTACCGCCTTCCTCGCCCGGATACCAAGCCTCGATGATAGCTGCACAACCCTTGATAATCTTCTCAGAGAGAGGCATAGCGCGACCGCCAAACAGTACCAGAATAACAGGCTTTCCTGTGGCGATAAGTGACTCGACATACAGCTCCTGCTTGCCTGGAAGACGGATGCCTTTACGATCACGGTTCTCGCCGCAAAGCATCACGTTCTCGCCCATAGCTGCAACGATAACATCGCTTTGTTTTGCCATAGCAAGAGCCTCTTTTGCATCGGCTTTCTCGCCAGACTCTACCTTACGGTGAAGAATCTCATATTCCCATGCACGCTCGTCACCTGCACCTACAACGTCATACTTAGTCTCAATCTCTTCGGTCCAGTCGCAACCGCGTGAATACTTGAGGTTGAATCCCTGTGGCATGCGTTTCGTCATACCCTCGTTTACAGTTGCGATATGCGGATTCTCACCACCTACATCTGTCTTCTTCCAGAAATATGCCATTGCTGGATAGCTGTAATCGCCACACATAGCCCACATAGAGTTGGCATTAGGACCTGTGAGCAGAATGTTTGGCGTCTTTGTCTGAAGTGGCAATATGCCGTTATTCTCAAGAAGCACAATAGACTGTGAAGCGATGTCATAGGCAGTCTGACGTTCTTCTGGTGTATCGAGCTTTATATCTTCCTTACTATATAGATAAGCGTCCTTGTCGAACATTCCGAGGCGGAACTTATGTTTGAGTACGTTCTTCACCGCGCGTTCAAAAGTCTCTGGCTTTACAAGACCTTTCTTCATAGCCTCAGGCAGAAGGGCGTAGTTGGCACCATGAGGGAAATCCACGTCGTTGCCGGCATTGATAGCGGCAGCAGCACGGTGCATATTATCCTCCATGTCAGGAATCTGGTCGATAGCTGTATAGTCGCTTACGATAACACCGTCAAAGCCTACATAGCCGCGAAGTATATCGGTCAGAATCTCTGCATTAGCCACACATTTTGTTCCATGTACAGAGTGATAGCCTGGCATCACCATACGGTTTTCTGCAAGGCGTATCATGGCTTCGTGAGGCAACAGGATTTCTTCCATCATCTCCTTCTCTTCTGTATGACCACCTCCGCCATAGCCGAGATAGTGCTTAGAACAGGTGCTCACGCCTTTCTGCAGACCGCCTTTCTGCAAGCCCTTGACGAAGGCTGTGCCGAGAACTGCGGAGAGGTAAGCATCTTCGCCGTATGACTCCTCAAGACGGTTGAATGTAGGAATACGGCAAACATCCACCATTGGGGATAGCGACTGCAAACCGCCCATCTTACGCATCTCTGCACCAGTCTGTTCGGTTTTGAGTTGTGCGAGTTCTGGGTTGAAAGAGCATGCCTGTCCTATCTGTTGTGGATAGATTGTCGCATCCTGAGTGTTGATGCCAGTTAGAACCTCCTCGTGGAAGAGAGCCGGGATGCCGTTAGGAGTGTTGTGTATGAGCCATTCCTGAAGCTGTGCTACACGGTCGCGTAGCAGATTTGCTGCCATAGGTTTCTGACTTGCATACTGGGAGAAATGTCCCATGCCGTTAGGTATGAGCTTACGGCACTGGGCTGTGTCGAGCTTGCCGTTGTCGTCAAACAGATCGTCCATGAAACGGCTCTGGAGCTGTACCAGACGCTCTTCCTGCGACATCTTATTATAGAGTTCATCGACCTGCTGGTCGTAGTTCTCGACTGTTACTTGATTGTTGCAGCCTGCGAGGGCTGATGCGGTTAGGAGCATTGAAATGATCTTTTTATTCATTTAGTTTAGGTGTGGGGTGAATGAAAATGCTCGCTTGCGCGAGGGGAATCTTCAGAAAGTAAATTCTCAGTAAATTATATTCAGTAAATTAATTTTAGATGCGCCTTGCGGTGCTTGAACTTTCAAGAAATTTTTCACGATGACCAGAAAATTTAATCCAGAAAATTTTAATTTTCTGGTAATTTTCTAAAAATTTTTGTTCCGTGAAAAGCAGCTTGCTGCTATAATTTACTGAATTTAATTTACTGGCAATTTACTTTCCTAAAAGCGGAAAATTCTTTCCAATTTTACCCAAAAACACCGTCTCTGATTGCTCAGAGGCGGTGATTCTGATAGTTTAATTTGATTATTTCTGTATGAATTTCTTATAGAGTTTCCAACCGAGTAGCGCGCCGTCGATAAGTCCCACGCTTGATGAAGCCAATGCTACGAGGCGCTGGGTTGGAGTCTTTGGCGTTGGAGCCTTCTTCGGATGGAAGATGGAATTCCAAGTAGCCTTAATCTCTTGTTCGCTGCGCTGGATATCCTTGGTTAATTGTGCCTTACGTGCGCGGATTGCCAGGAGCGACTGATACTTTAGCGGTTCTTCTTCTGTCATACCTCTTCTAATAAGATAGTGGCAAGAAACTTAACCAATGGACGTTCAATCCAAGCCTTCTTGCGTACGTAAACAATTATCAATAATAATAGATAGAACGCGGCAACGCAAAGGAAACCGAGAGCATCGGAATCGAACAGGTCGCCAAGTGCGTATGCTACAGCGAAGGAAGCGCAGATGGCAACGGCACAGACTATCAATAAGAGCACGAAACCAAGGATGAGGGCAGAGATGATTTTCACCGTCTTCTCCGTGGCATCGAGCTTAAGCATTTCGAGCTTCAGTCCGCCATATTGCTTCAGTTGCTCAACAAGCTGCGCTATTGTCTCTATGTTTTTATCGCTGGAAAACATCTGTTATGCAATATCTGCGTCCTGAACGTCGTCAATGAGTTCGTCAACCTGCTTGCGAGTAAGCTTGATGTCATGCTTGTCGCAGAACTTCTTTACAGCGTCAGAGAGTTTATTACGTGTATCTTCACCTGCTTCTGGAGCAAGAAGAATGCCGAGAGCTGCGCCTGCAACGGCTCCGCCGAGGAATGCGCTTATGTAACCTAATGCTTTCATAATTGATTCTTTTTTTAATGTTAGTTACTAATAATTTTAATACTTTAATTGATTTAAGTTTATGTGTGCTTTTCCGCAATATTTATGAGTGCTTTTCTGCACGAAATAAATAGTGCTTGTCTGTCTCAAAAAAGACTGGCGCACGTTTCGTATTTATGGGTGCTTCTTCGCACGAAATAAATAGTGCTTGTCTGTCTCAAAAAAGACCGGCGCACGTTTCGTATTTATGAGTGCTTCTTCGCACGAAATAAATAGTGCTTGTCTGTCTCAAAAAAGACTGGCGCACGTTTCATATTTATGAGTGCAAAGATAAGAATTCTTTTCTGAAAAGCAACTTTTTTTGTGTTAAAAACCCTAAATCTCCCTTTTTTAGCGGTCAAAAGCGATTTTTACGGCTAATTTAACAAACTTTATGTGCTTTTCTTTCTTGAGTTCGCAGTTTTTTTGTAATTTTGTGGACAAATATTATATATGTGTTAAATACGGAATTTGTAAAACTATACTAAATAGAGAATATGAAGAAGATAGTCATTAATGTCGCAGCACTTTGTGCTGTTGTATTATTCGGAAGTTGTGTCTCTTCTAAGGAGAGTGCTTATCGTAAGGCTTATGAAAAGGCTAAGGCACAGGAAGAAATTGTTGAGCAGCAGCCACAGCAGCAGTATGCTCAGCAGCCACAGTATGCTCAGCAGCCTGTTCAGTACCAGCAGCCACAGTATCAGCAGCCTGTTCAGTATCAGCAACAGCCAGTTCAGTATCAGCAGCAGCCTCAGTACCAGCAGCAGCCTCAGTACCAGCAGCAGCCACAGTACCAGCAGCCACAGCAGCAGCCTCAGTACCAGCAGCAGCCTCAGTATCAGCAGCAGGTTGTACAGCAGCCAGCTAATGACAATGTTCCAGTTCGTCAGGAGCGTCTCACTATCGTAAACGGTGGTGGTCTCAAGGCTTTCTCTGTTGTAGTAGGTTCTTTCGGTGTAAAGGCTAACGCAGAGGGCTTGCAGCGTACACTCGTAAACTCTGGCTATTCAGCACAGGTAGCATACAATCAGGATCGTAACATGTATCGTGTTATCGCTTCTACATACGACACAAAGCAGGACGCTATTATAAGCCGTGACAACCTGAGTGCAAACTACCCAGGTGCATGGTTGCTCTATAACCAATAATTAATGGGTAGGATTCTATCTATTGATTATGGCCGTAAACGTACAGGACTGGCAGTGACCGACCCGTTGAAGATTATCGCAAACGGACTGGCCACTGTCAGTACTTCTTTGTTATGGGACTACCTCAATGACTATATTTCCCGCGAACAGGTGGAGAAAATAGTCATAGGAAAGCCTATGCAGACAAACGGACAGCCAAGCGAGAACCTTGCGAGGGTGGAGGCTTTCGTCAACAGATGGCGGAAGGGACATCCTGAAGTGCCGATTGAGTATGTGGATGAGAGATTCACGTCGGTACTGGCTCACAAGGCTATGCTTGATGGAGGACTTAAGAAGAAAGCCCGTCAGGACAAGGCACTCGTCGATGAGATAAGTGCCACTATTATTTTGCAAAGTTATATGGATACCCTCCACTGATTCCTCCCGTAAAGGACGGTAATGGTTAGCGAGATAAACGCTATGGGAGGCTATTCCTTTTAAATATTAATTAAACGTGTACCCCCACGCAAAGTTAGTAGTAACTACTCCCCTCCATTTATGTGAGGGATATGGGGGTGGATCTTATGATATTACCTATATATACTTATGGCCAGCCTGTTCTCCGTAAGGAGGCACAGGATATAACACCAGATTATCCAGAACTTAAGAAATTTATTGAAGATATGTGGGAAACCCTTGCCGAGAGCGAGGGTATTGGTTTGGCAGCACCACAGGTAGGACGTGACGTGCGCGTTGTGGTCATCGACCTCGATGTCCTCTCCGAGGACCTTCCAGAGTACAAGGACTTCCGCAAGGTGTATATCAACGCACACATTGTTGAGTATGACGAAACGGAGAAGGATTCATCAGAGGAAGGTTGCTTGTCATTGCCGGCTATTCACGAGAAGGTGGTGCGCCCTACACGCATTCGTGTGAAGTACATGGACGAGGACTTCCAGGAGCATGACGAATGGGTTGACGGCTATCTTGCACGTGTGATGCAGCATGAGTTTGACCACCTTGACGGCAAGATGTTCATCGACCGTATCTCACCACTCCGCAAGCAGCTCATCAAGTCAAAGCTCCGCGCCCTGCTTCAGGGACGTTTCCGCTGTGGCTATAAGGTGAGAATCCCAAGAGGAAAGTAGCCCCTCTTTTGGGAAAGTAAATTGCCATTAAATTATTGGTCTGTAAATTCTGATGTGACATTCGTCACTTTGAAAAATATAATTTACAGAATACAATTTACTGAGAATTTACTTTCAAAAACTCCGCGTAAGCGGTATTCTACTAATTTGCTTTCAGTCAAGATTTAGACTTGTATATGAAGAATAAGGAACGTACTGGTATTATAATAAGGAGAATGATGCAAGTTCAATCCTTCTCCCGAATTTCCTTTACATTCCTTATTCTCTTTTCTTTTATCTGTTCAACTAAGGTCCGGGCTCAGTATAACGTTGACCGATTGATAACCTCTGGTCGTGTGGCCGTGTATTATGAGGACTACATCCTTGGCATACAGTATTTCAATCAGGTAATAGCGATGAAGCCATATCTCTATGAGCCATGGCATTACAGGGCTATTGCAAAGTTCCATCTTGACGACTATCATGGTGCTGAGGCTGATGTGTCGGAGGCAATAAAGCTGAATCCCTACATCACATCGCTCTATGACCTCCGAGGTATCTCCCGTATCCGTATAGGCGACTATGAAGGTGCTATTGCCGACTATGACAAGGCTCTCTCGCTCGACCCTACGAATCAGAACTTCTGGTATAACCGTGCGGCTTGCCGTGTGGAGACAAAGGACTATGAACGTGCTCATCTCGAACTCGATACCATCATCACCAAGTGGAAGAAATACGCTTCTCCGTATCTTCTGAAGTGTGAGGCATACCTTCAGCAGAAAGACACGGTGAAGGGTACGGAGTGGCTTGGCAAAGCTCTTGAGGTAGATCCGTACAATGCGGAGGCATGGAGGCTGAGAGGCGGTATATGTATGTCGAAAAGCGAGTGGAAGGAAGCCGACGAGTATCTTTCAAAAGCCATACACCTGAAGCCGAAGAAGGCAGGCAACTATATAAACCGTGCCGTGGCACGTCTTCGCCAAAACAACCTCCGTGGTGCTATGTCCGACTATAACCTCGCCCTCGACCTTGAGCCGAACAACTTCCTTGCGCATTATAACCGAGGTCTGTTGCGACTTCAGGTGGGTGATGACAACAATGCCATAGAGGACTTCAACTATGTGCTTGCCCTTGAGCCTAATAACATGATGGCTCTCTTCAATCGTGCTACGCTTCTCGACCGAACAGGCGACCTGAAAGCGGCTATTGCCGACTATACCAAGGTAATCGACGAGTTCCCTAATTTCTGGACTGGACTGCATTACCGTGCGGAATGCTATCGCCGTCTGGGAATGACTGCCAAGGCTGAGATGGACGAGTTCCGCATCCTGAAGGCGCAGAACGACAAGCACCTCGGCAAGCAGGCTCGCTGGAGCCGTAAGAAACTTGAGGCTATGCGCAAGAAGAGCGAGATAGACCTTGATAAATACGACCAACTCGTGGTTGAGGATGAGCAGACCGACGAGCATGAGTATAAGAGCGAATACCGTGGCAAGGTGCAGAATCACCGTGTAGAGTCGCAGTATCAGCCTTATATCAGTCTCTCCCTGTTCGATTACAGCAACGCCATGACCAACTATCATCCTTTCGTTGTAGAGGTTGACGAGGTGAACAGGCAGGCAGTAGGTGTACGACTCACCATCTCCACCATTTCCACGCATCTCACAAACGAAGAGATAAAGAAGCAGTTCGACATAACCGATGCCCTCACGGAAAAGATAGCCAACACCCAGCCCCCATCACCTAATACCTACCTTGCACGAAGCGTGGCTTACTGCATCGGACAGAACTACGGTGATGCCCTCAAGGATGTGGATGCCTATCTTGCCGAGAATCCTAATTCTGCTCTCGGATGGTGGCACAGGGCTGTATGTAATGCCCGTCAGGCTGACTATGAGACAGGGGCAGAGCCACAGACGGCGCAGCTCCGTTTGAAGAGCGTCAATGCCGACTTCGAGAGGGCTGAGTCACTCGACAAGGACAATGCCTACATACTCTATTGCCACGGCACATACCTCGCACATCGTCAGGACTACGACAAGGCAATACAGTATTTCACCCGTGCCGTTGCGCTCGATGACCGTCTTGCAGAGGCATATTTCAATCGTGGAATGGTGTATTATTATAAAGGTGACAAGGTCAAGGGCAATGCCGACCTCAGCAAGGCTGGAGAGCTCGGCCTGTACTCCGCTTATAGTATTATTAAGTCGAATAGTAAGAAGTAACAGACCCTCTAAATCTCCCTGCATAGGGAGACTTCTTAGCGCTCCGGCTCTCCCCCTATGCAGGGGGAGCGGGGAGAGGGTCTTTCCTAAATAACTAAAGCATATGAAATCCAAACTAATGTTGATGGCTATGGCACTAATGCTTGCGACCATGGCAAAGGCTGAAAACAAGAAAGTGACGCCGGAACTTAAGCACGTCACGGTGTTTACCAATGGTGCGCAGGTGGAACGTACCCACTCCATGAACCTGTTGGCAGGTGAGCAAATCGTCACCTTCACGGGACTTTCGCCATATACCGACGTGAAGAGTATGCAGATCAAGGCTCACGGAAAACTTACCGTGCTTGGCGTGAACTATCGAACCATACACCCTGACAGCCTCCAGCGTATCAAGCAGTTGCGTGATGCAGAGCTGAAGGTGAAGCAGACAAACGACAAGGAACGTGACATGAAGTCGCAGTTAGAGGTTATCAATGCCCAACTGGAGATGCTGAAGACCAACTGCTCTACAGGCAACCGCACCGCCGTTACCCCATTGGTTAACATCAAGGAGCTGAACACCTATTATGCTCAGGAAATGCTTGAGCTGAAGAAGAAAGCCATCACCATTGATCAGGAACTTGCGAAGTTGGCAGAGGTGCGTGAGAAGCAGCAACAGACAGCCGATTCCATCGCCCATCTGAAACTGAAAACCATCACCGAAGCAGAGCTCAAGTTGCAGGTGCCACAGGCTGGCAAGGTGGATTTCACCCTTACATATTATGTGAAAAATGCAGGTTGGTATCCTACCTACGACATCCGTTCTGAAGGTGTAAGTCAACCTTTGCAACTGTCCTATAAGGCTAATATGTTCCAAAATACTAAGGAAGAATGGAAAAACATCCCTATAACTCTCTCCTCTGCCAATCCAAACCGTTCAAATATTGCCCCGGAATTGCGCACCTATTGGCTCGACTATGGCAGGTCGGCTCCTCGCTATAATAGTGAGGAGGAACCGGAAGGAAGTGTATATGGTGTGGTGACTGATGATAAAGGGGAAGTGATAATTGGAGCTATAGTTACAGTGCAAGGTACAAGTCTTGGTACTGTTACTGATTCCAACGGACGTTATAGCATCACCATACCTCGCCCTAATGCCGTACTGACATTCTCCTATATAGGCTATTTGACTAAGAACGTAAAACTCAATGGTTCTACTACTGTGAATGTCAAGCTTATGGAAGACAACACCACATTGAATGATGTGGTGGTTGTCGGTTATGGTACAAAGAAAAAAACGTCAAGTCGCAAACTTGCAAAACTCAATGCTGAAGAAGCAGATGAAGGTGAGGTGTTAAAGTCAAAGGAAATGATAAAGCCTGAGAGCGACCTTATCGCCGTTAAGGAGCAGAAGGCTCAGTTTGGCTATGAGTTTGAAATCAAGCAGCCTCTCACCATGACATCCGACGGCAAGACAACCACTACGGAGATTGCACGCTATCAACTGCCTGCCACCTATCAATATCTTGGCATTCCACGTGCCGATAAGGATGCATTCCTTGTGGCTGATGCTACCGAATGGCAGCAGTATAGTCTGCTCGAAGGTGAGGCAAATGTGTATTTCGAGAACTCATTCGTAGGCAAGACAATCCTTGACCCAACGGTAGTCAATGACACCCTGCATTTCTCATTGGGCAGAGACAATGGCATCCGCATCCAGCGCACAAAGGTATCAGACCGTTCTACCCGTCGCCTGTTGTCCACAACACAGGAGCAGAACCTTACATGGCGCATCACGGTTAAGAATAGTCGTAAGGAAGCCGTTTCGCTCACTTTGCGCGATCAGATTCCAGTATCGGAGAATTCAAACATCACCGTCACCACCGAGGAACTCAGCGGCGGTCAGCTCAACAAGACAACCGGTGTCGTTGAATGGCAGTTACAGCTCCAGCCTAACGAGCAGCGGGAATTCATCGTCGCATACCGTGTCAAATTCCCTAAGAGCCGTTGGCTGAATGTTGAATGATTGCATCTAAGTGAATAGTGAAAAGTGAATAGTGAAAAATACTGCTATCGCGGTTGGGACGTATAGTCGTAATTTTGATGGTGTCTACCAGTATTAAGTATTATTCATTTTTCACTATTCACTATTCACTTACATTGGGTCTCTATTTTTTTGTAAACAATATACTTTACATTTTCAATTCTCGCACCCTCTGTGTAGAACGCTAAGACGCGAAGTCGCAAAGATTTTTTCTCTGTGCCTTCGCGTCTCTGCGTTTTAATTTTTAAATCCCAATTCTCGCCCTCTCTGCGTTTTAATTTTCAATTTTCCATTTTCAATTCCATTAACTATTCTTCCTATAGCTCATCACTGCCCAGCCACCCATAAACAGGGCAATGCCAAGGAGTGCCATAATCTGATGCCAAATGCTCTGCAAATCACCGCCACGGATGAAAACCGTGCGCATGGCATCCACGAAATAGCATACTGGGTTGATGTATGTCGTAAGATACGACCACGAAGGCATGGAACGTGTTGGGGTGAACAGTCCGCTTAACAGCATCAATATAACCACAAAGAACCACATCACCAATACTGCTTGCTGCATGGTGTCGCTGTAGTTGGATATGATGAGTCCGAACGAAGAAAAGAACAGGGCAAGGAGCATGGCAAGCAGATAGATGAGCCATAGCGAACCTACAGGTGTGATGCCATACACCGCCCATGCCAGCAACAGGCATACCGTGAGAACGTATATGGCTATTATCCAGTATGGAATAATCTTGGCAAGAATGAAACTCCACTTCGATACAGGCGTCACATTGATCTGCTCAATAGTGCCCGATTCCTTCTCGCTAACTATGTTTAGAGCGGGTAGAAATCCCGTCATCAGCATCATCACGATAGCAAACAGAGCAGGAATCATGAAGAGTTTGTAGTTGAGATGCTTGTTGTATAGATACAAGGTGGAAATCCTCGACTGAATGGCGGTAGCACTTGGATTGGCATTGGCTGTTACTATCTGCGACAGATATGCGGCACCCATAGCCCACTTTGTGCCATTTACCGCATTGGCAGCAATAAGCACCTGAGGCTGTTTCCCGAGAGTCATATCCTTGCTGTAGTTCTGCGGAATAACCACCACCACATCGGCATCGGTATGCTCAATGTCATTTAGTGCCTCTGCATAGGTGGGTTGCTGTTTATGGAAAATGAAATAGCCGTTGTGCTCAATGTCGTGCATAAGTCGCTGCGACTGAACAGAATGGTCAAGATCCACCACATCAACAACGACATTCTTCACCTCCATCTGCATTACCCAAGGCATGACACACATAATCACGATGGGAAACATCACAATCAGTCTCGGTATAAACGGATTGCGACGTATCTGCGTAAACTCTTTTCGTATCAAATATCTAAGAACCATAATGTCATGTACAATTTAGCATTTACAATGTACAATTTTCAACTTTCACTTGCTTTAGCTTGTTGAGCTTGCTTCCAATTTTCAACTTCCAATTTTCAATTTTCAATTTACTGCAGTCTTTTCTTGAATGTGGCGAGTGACAAGCACAATAAGCCTATCAGCATTCCAACGAGTACGGTAAATTCAAAAAACACCTGTTCAATGCCAACACCCATGATCATCATCTTGCGCATGGCTGAGATATAGTAGCGCGTGGGAATGATTGCCGACACCCATTGCAGTATCCGTGGCATCGATTCCACAGGGAATATCATACCCGACAGCATCACGATAGGCATCAACAACATCATTGCCGACATCAATAGTGCCACGAGCTGCGTATTTGCCACATTTGATATGAGCAATCCCAACGACAGGGCAAGGAGGATATAGATTGTTGAAATCAAGTATATCCAGAACAGAGAGCCTACCAGCGGAACACCGAGAACGAATCGTGCCATAAGCAGTATCGTCGTCAGTATTACGAATGCCAACACAAGATAAGGCACCGCCTTGGCTATGATAATCATAAGCGGCTTTGTTGGCGATACAAGCAGCACCTCCATTGTGCCCCTCTCTTTCTCGCGTACAATACTAATCGATGTCATCATAGCGCATACAAGCATCAGCAGCATACCCATAATGGCAGGAACGAAGTTGTATGCCGACTTCATCTGCGGATTATACAGCATCTTCGAGTTTACAAGTCCCCCAGCGGGATTAAGCAACACCTGCGAGGCGTAGTTCGTCCATTGCTGCGCCATGTTGGGGTCGGCACCGTCAACGATAAACTGCACTCCGCTCTTCTTGCTTGCGAAATCCCTTGCAAACACGATGGCGATATCTGCCTTTTGGTTGCGTATGATGCGCTCAGCCTCCATAGGGGTGGCAACGCTGCTTACTATCGTGAAGTATTCCGATTGTGACAGTCGTTCTGCCATCTGCCGTGTGGCATGGTCGGCATTGGCTGTAACCACTACCAAGCGCACATTCCTCACGTCGGTACTGATAGCGAAACCGAATAGCAGCATCATCACCAACGGCATACCGAATAGTAATAGCATCGTCCGCTTGTCGCGAAGTATATGCCGGCTTTCCTTGATAACAAAACTATAGAATTGCTTCATAAAAAAAAGTGTAGTCGTTAATCACTTGAACGTGTTGCCTGACGTGCAAGATATGTGAACACATGATCCATATCGGGCTGATTGAATTCGTGTTTCAGTTCATCGGGCGTGCCAATACCCTTGATCTTACCATCCACCATAATCGAGATGCGGTCACAGTATTCTGCCTCATCCATATAGTGCGTGGTGACGAATACCGTAATGCCACGACGTGCTGCATCGTATATCAACTCCCAGAACTGTCGTCGTGTGGCAGGATCTACGCCACCCGTAGGCTCATCGAGAAACACCACCCCTGGCTCATGGAAAATACTGACAGAGAATGCAAGTTTCTGTTTCCATCCCAGAGGCAGCGAGGCTACCAGTGTGTCTCTATGTTCCGAGAAATGCAACCGCTTCAGCAACTCGTCAGTCTTATGGCGTATTTCCTCGTCCTTCATTCCGTAGATACCTGCAAAGAGTCGGATATTCTCGGCAACGGTGAGGTCCTCGTATAGAGAGAACTTCTGCGACATATACCCTATGTGCCTCTTTATCTGTTCATACTCCGTGCGGATGTCATAGCCCACCACGCGCCCGGTACCGCTCGTAGGTTGGTTCAGTCCCGTGAGCATGTGCATGGCTGTGGTCTTACCTGCACCATTGGCACCTAAGAAACCGAATATCTCACCTTTCCTCACCGTAAAACTGATATCATCAACGGCATGGAAGTCACCGAAAGCCTTTACCAGATGCTCTACCTCGATAACGTTCTCACCGTCAGTCCCTGCTGTCTTCTCGTGCTTCAAGCCTGGAGGATTGAATATGTCGCTGAAACGGTCGAGAATCACTTCTGGAGTATCTATGCCGCGAATCTTTCCCTGGTCGAGAAAAGCCACTCGCTCGCAGCAGCGCACCTCATCGAGATATGGCGTGGATGCCATGATGGTGATGTTACGCTCCTTTAGCATACTCAGCATCTCCCAGAACTCCTTACGGCTTACAGGGTCAACGCCTGTTGTCGGTTCGTCAAGAAAGAGTATGCTTGGCTGATGTACCAGTGCGCAGCTCAGAGCCAGTTTCTGCTTCATACCGCCCGATAACGCTCCAGCCTTGCGATTCCTGAACCTCTCTATCTGCGAATATATCACCTTGATAGAGTCGTAGCCCTCATCAATGGTGGTACCGAAGAGCGTGGCAAAGAATTTCAGATTCTCCTCTACTGTCAAGTCCTGATACAGTGAGAACCTGCCAGGCATATACCCCACACGCTTGCGTACCTCCTTCATCTGTTTCACCACATCGAAACCGTCCACCATTACCGAACCGCTATCGGGTAGCAATAGCGAACACAGTATGCGGTACATAGACGTCTTGCCCGCACCGTCTGGTCCAATCAGCCCGAACACCTCGCCCCGTCCCACGCTGAACGACACATCGTCCAACGCCTTTACAGCTCCATATCCCTTACTGACGCTATTTACTTCAATGGCATTCATAATTGAAATTAAGAAATTAAGAGATTAAGATATTAAATCTTGATGAGCTCGCAGCCTTCGTGCCTCTGTTTACAAACGCTAAGCCGCAGAGTTTTTTATTTCCGAACACAGATACCACAGATCAAAGGGATGGTCTCGCTTACGCTCGTGATTAATATCCCTAAGATCCCGAATATCTGTGGTTTTATTTTTTTCTGAACACGAAATTCACGAAAGAAACGAAGTTTCGTTAATTCTGTGTTTTCCGTGTTCAAATTATTCTCTGCGTCTCCGCGTCTCTGCGTTTTAATTATCAATTATCAATTGTCAATTATCAATTGTTGATTTTAACCTTCCCATACATTCCAATCTTCACATATCCGTCATTCTTTATGGCAATCTTCACGGCATACACCAAGTCGGCACGCTCGTCATCGGTGAGAATGGTCTTAGGGGTGAATTCCGAGCGAGATGATATCCAAGTCACAGTACCCTCGTACTCCTTCTTCTGTCCGTCGCCATAGTCAGCGAACACCTTCACCTTCTGACCGAGTTTGATATGCTGCAACTGAACGGAAGTGACATACGCACGCATAAACATGTTCTGCGTGTCGCCTATCTTGAACAATGGCTTACCTGCTGCCACAAACTCGCCACGCTCCACATATTTCTCCAACACCGTTCCTTTGGCAGGTGTCACTATGTGGCACTTGCGCAACTGGTCACGAAGCTGACGCACCTGCACATCCACCATATCCGACTGCTTGTCGAGTGAGCGCGTACTGGTTGCCAAAGCCGACTGCTGGGCTGCCAACTGCTTCTGCAACACCTTCACATTGCTGCTCGCATCATCGAGCATCTTTGAAGGGGCAGCACCGTCTGTCACCAACTCCTTGTATCGCTGCTCTTCCTGTTGTGCCTTGAGCAACTGCTGCTGTGTCGTGGCAATCTGTGCCTCCATATCAGGTTTCTGACTGTTATACACTTTCTTCGTGGCATCGAGCTGCTGAATCTTAAGCCATATCTGCGTGGTGTCAATAAGTCCCACTTCCACGCTGGCATCAGTCTCGTCACCCTCATTGACGCTGAACGACATCAACGTGCCGCTCTGCTCTGCAAACACGGTGGTCTCCGTAGTCTCAAACGTGCCTGTGGCATCATATTCCTTTTCATTGTTTCCGCAAGCGGCAAGCATAAGTGCCGCTACTGCCAATATATAATTATCTGTTCTCATCTTTCCTATCAGTTATTGGTTGTGTATTTGTTGTCGAAGACCTCCTTAAGCATCTCAATCTCGTGAACCGACTTCTGAATCCGTGCCGCGTTCTCGCTATTGATCTCGCGCACCAGGTCATTCACGTCTATTATTCCGTGCGACAGCTTCGACTCTGCCGCTTTCCTCACCGCGCTACGCAATGATATTATCTCATCGTCAGCCGATATCAGTTTCCTATACCGCGCAATGTTCTCGTTCTGTTGAAGCTGTTCCATACTGTTATTGAACAGGAACACATCGCGGCTGTTCTCTATCATATTACGCTGAAACTGAATCTTTGCCTTGTCGTTCTTGCGAGTATAAAGCGCCCCGATATTCCACGTCAGACGCGCTCCTATCATACCGTTCAGACTCCATTCATGCTTCATCATGTCCTCAAACATATTATATCCCGGATAGCCGTAGAATCCCTGCACAAACACACCGAGCCTTGGCTTCACCGCTGCATCGAGAGCCTTTTCCTGTGCATCGGCCAAGCGGAGCTGAGAGTCGAACAACTGCATCTCAGGTCGGTTTACCGTACCGCTACCCATTGTCGCGTTTGGCTTCTGCACCGCCCTTACCTCCATGCCGCAGAATCGTGACAGAACCGCATACAGCATACGTCTCTGCGACTCCAGACTCGTCATCTGTTGCATGGCGTTCAGCCGTTCTGCCTTGACGCTCTGCCAGTCACTCCCCGCAGCCGTACCGCTCTTCACCATCGACTCCAGCTTTCGCTCATTACCTTCCAGAAGCGTCTGCAAGTCCTTGTTCATCCTTATCTGCTCATCAAGCATAAGCAGCGAGAAATACATCTCATTCACGCGCTTGCGAACATTATATATATCCACCTGCGTCTGCGCCACCTGCATCAAGCCCTGCTCACGCGCAATGGTCTTACTGCTGCTTATCGCACCACCGTCGTATATGGTCTGGCTGACATCGATACCCACGCGGTACTGGTCCTTCTTCAGTCCCTTCATCTCAACGCCCATACCCGCCATCATCGTTTTCATCTCGTCAGGCCATGATGTCACGTCACTTTGATACGTAGCCTGAGCCATGACCGACACCTGCGGCAACCATCCCTTCTGAGTGTTCGCCACCGTCAGTTCGGTAGTCTTCTCTATCAGACCGTATCGCTGTATCAGCGGATAGTTCTGCTCCGCTGCCCGTTGACACTCCACCAGCGTCTGTGCCTGAGTCCCCATCGTCAGAGCCAACAGGCCATAGATTAGAGCCGTTTTCTTCATATTCCTATCTATTTTTGAGTTATTCTTTTCTTGGTGCAAAAGTAGTATGTTTTTCACGATAACCCGCTACCCATAATTAGTGGAAAATGTCCTTTTTGTTCGATTTTTGCGAAAAAACGTCATTATTTAGTAAATAATCATTATCTTTGTATTCTGAAAAATGATTTCTGCAATCACCCGATAGCGCCCCGCAGGGGCAAAAGCTCATAGCCTAGGGCAACACCCTAGGTAGATGGAGGTTGGAAATTTCGCCCTGAAGGGGCAAAAGCATTTATTTATATTAGGGCTTGTGCCCTTACTGGGCGGATGTACTAATTACTTTGTACATAGGGCGTTGCCCTATGCTATGTGCTTTTTGGCTTGCAGCCCGCCTATCACGCAATTGCGGATAATCATTCTGAAAAAAAAGAAAAGCAATGAACAAGCAGCCAAAACTCATGGACGTGTCATGGATAAGTGACGTCTTCTCCTCTAACTTCTTGCAGGTTTACAAGAACTTGTTTTTCAGCAAGGAACTTGCAATGCTACATGGTTCCCATGCGGTGTTTCAGTTGTTTATGCAGCAACAGCCGCCTCCATTCGTCATCAACGACCGCCGCATGGGCATCATCCTTCGTGGTGAGGGCTATGTGAACTGGAATCTTGTTGACTGCCATCTCACGCCTGGCACGCTCGTCTATCTCGGTCCAGGCAACATCATAAACCCCATACACTTCTCCGACGACCTCGAACTGATGGGCATCGGTCTCTTCGATGACTTCCCTATGCCTTTCCCTGAAGACCAGATCCCTTCAGCTTTCAATGGTCAGGTGCGCGATTTCCAGTTGACGGTATCAGAAGAAGACCAGCATATTGCCCGACAGATTCTCGAAACCCTTTGGACGCTTGTTCATCAGCCCAACTATCATCGTCCTACGGTATCAGCACTCGTCGCATCTCTTATGCAGCACTACGATCATCTGTTCAACCAGCAGAGCGACCATCTGGCAGCTACCCGTTCACGCGAGCAGACTATCTTCGACCGCTTCATACAACTCGTAAACAAACATAGTCGCGAACAGCATCAGATAGCGTATTACGCAGAGCGTATGTGCCTTACTGAGCGATACCTCGGCACCGTGATACACCAGACGAGCGGCAACACCGCCAAGGACTGGATAGACCGTGCCCTTATCACACAGGCAAAGGTCATGCTCCGTCACAGCGACAAGAGCGTAGTGCAGATTAGTGAGGAACTGCATTTCCCCAATCCCTCTTTCTTCTCCAAATACTTCAAGCGCCTCACTAACATGACTCCCCGTGAGTATCAGCAGATGAAATAACCCACACATGGTCTCTATTTTTTTGTAAACAATTTACTTTACATTCCCGATTCTCGCACCCTCTGTGCCTGTGTGTGTGAACGCAAAGACGCGAAGTCGCAAAGATTATTTTCTCTGCGCCTCCGCGTCTCTGCGTTTTAATAATTTCCCATTTTCAATTGGTTTAGCGTCTCTGCGTTTGACTTCCTGTAAGTTAAATGATTTTAAAAATAATTGAGGAAAAATGGTTGAATTTCAAGAATAATTTGTAACTTTGTCACGCAAACGAAAGTGGATAGGTTCACATAACCACCTACTAATTTAGATATTTACATCCAAGACTCGGACAAACAAATTACTATAATGAAGACAAACAAACTATTTTTCCTGTTCAGCATACTCCTTGGTATGTTGTCAACAAATGCATCGGCATACGATTTCGCAGTAAAGAATGCTGATGGCGTTATGATCTATTACAACTACATCAACAACAAAACTGAGGCGTGTGTTACCAATAAAGAAAAATACAAATATAGTGGCTCGATAGCTATACCGAAAGAAATCACCTACGAAGGAAGAACCCTAAAAGTAACAGAAATTGGTAATAGTGCCTTTTATTACTGTAGCAGCCTTGAATCTGTCACTATCCCTAACAGCGTGACAAGCATTGGTAATAATGCCTTTACGCATAGTAACCTTACTTCTGTCACCATCCCTAACGGCGTGACGAGCATTGGGGGTTACGCATTTGAAGGCTGTATCTACCTGGAATCTATCACTATCCCTAACAGCGTGACGAGCATTGGGGAAAGTGCATTTAGAGAATGTAGCAGCCTTCAATCTGTCACCATCCCTAACAGCGTGACGAGCATTGAAAGCTATGCTTTCTTGGGGTGTTCAGGTCTTACTTCAATAACAGTAGAAGAAGGAAATACATATTATGATAGCAGAGACAATAGCAATGCTATTATAGAAACAAAATCCAACACTTTAATTCATGGATGCAAGAATACAATTATTCCTAACAGCGTGACGAGCATTGGAGATTACGCATTTGAAAACTGTAGAAGCCTTAAAACTATTACTATCCCTAACAGCGTGACAAGCATTGGGGGGCGTGCCTTTTACTATTGCTACAGCCTTCAATCTATCACCATCCCTAACAGCGTGACAAGCATTGGGGGGGCCGCATTTAAAGGCTGTGACAACCTTAAAACTATTACTATTCCTAACAGCGTGACGAGCATTGGTAATTCCGCATTTGGGGGATGTAGCAGCCTTAAAACTATTACTATCCCTAACAGCGTGACAAGCATTGGTGACTTCACATTTGATAGCTGTAGCAGCCTTGAATCTGTCACTATCCCTAACAGCGTGACGAGCATTGGTAATTACGCATTTGCGTATTGTGATAAGCTTGTCTCTGTCACCATCCCTAACAGCGTGACGAGCATTGGAGAATGGGCTTTCCAAGGTTGCGATAATCTGGAAAAAGTCACCTCAAAGATTGCAAAGCCATTTGCTATATATACTGACGCATTCTCTTACGAAACATATTTTGAGGGTACTCTATACGTGCCAAAGGGAACTGTTGCCCAGTATGAGGCTACTAATGGCTGGACGAATTTCAGGAACATCGTAGAAGAAGACTCTACTACTGCCATCAATGTCGTTGAGGCAGACAACACCCTCAACACCGTAAACGCTATCTACGACACCAACGGTAAGCGCTTGCCTGTTACCTCCCTCGACGAACTCCCTTCAGGCCTGTATATCATCAATGGCAAGAAAGTGGTAAAGTAATCTCTAAAGACCCCCTTAATCCCCCTGCGTAGGGGGATGAGAGGTTAGAGGGGAGAGGTTAGAGTTAAGAAATTAAACGCGAAGACGCGAAGTCGCAAAGATTTTTTCTCTGTGTCTTCGCGTCTCTGCGTTTTATAATTTCACACCTTCGGTGCTCGCAGCCTCCGTGCCTCTGTGTGTGTGAACGCTAAGACGCGAAGTTTATTTCTGAACACAGATTCCACAGATCTAAGGGATTTTTTCGCAAGGCTCAACAAGCTACGCAAGTGTCTCGCTTGCGCTCGTGATTAATATCTCTACAATCCCGAATATCTGTGGTTTATTATTTCTGAACACGAAATTAATCGCAAGCTCATCAAGCTAAAGCAAGTCACGAAACAAACGAAATACTTTCGTATTATCCGTGTCTTCTGTGTTCAAATCATTCTCTGCGTCTTCGCGTCTCTGCGTTTAAAAGTATAAAATTAATGCGACATTAACGTGAAATTATTCGCTGTGGCTCATCAAGCTACGCAAGTTGTGGTCATTAATGTTTCCTCACGGAGTGAGACATATAATATCGCATTAATACCACATTAATACCGCATTAATACCGCATTAATTTCATGCACCGCAAGGTGCGAATTCCGTTTCTTTCGTGCCTTCCGTGTTCAAATAAAAACTCAGCGTCTCAGCGTCTCTGCGTTTTAATTATCACTCGCTTTAGCTTGTTGATCCATGCGAAAATAAATTGTACATGGTACATGGTCAATGGTACATGATGTGGTGTGTTTAAAATATGATAACTATGATAACTGTGATAACCGCAAGGCTATCCGAATATAGGACACGAAAGCATATGTAATTCCCCCACAGCCTTCACAGGTAGCGGGGGAAAATAATAATCTATGTAAAACTTGTTTTAATTTTAAAATAAAAACGTTCTAATAACAAAATCTAATGCTGCAAAAGTAATATTTTTTTTCTTATCCTCCAAATATTTTCACAAAAAACATTCGCTTGATGAAATTGTACATGGTACATGGTCAATGGTACATGATATGGTGTCTTTAAAAAATGTTTGACTGTTTGACCATTTGACCTAAAAGCCTTGCGTTTATATATCCTTCAAAAGGGAGCACTGAATCGGTGCGTCCTTGAGGAGTCCCTAAAACAGGGCGTCTTCGATGGCGTCACGTTTTGTGCCCCCATCCCTTTCAACTGGTTTCCCGATGAACGAAGCAAACATCGCAAATCGCGATGTTTGTTAACGGTCTTTGCTATATATTGCCTTTGATAAGCTTATGTCCGAAATGGACACAAGCTTTTTCAATCTTTATTTTTAATTGACCACAGATATTTGGGATATTAGAGATTCCAATCACGTTCCTTGCTCTTAACTACGCAAAACCAACGCATTGATTCGGTGCAGTGGTTTGATGGGGTGGACGTTTTGTCTCCCCCTTTAGTCCTTCTATGCCTAAGTACAAGAGATTGCAACGAAGACCTGTGTTCCCAATTTGGGAATGCGGTTGTGAATAGGTGTTCCTCTCGATGGCGTCACGTTTCGTGACCCCATCCCCTTCAACTGCTTGCCCGATAACATAAAGCTGAGGTGGCGATTTACCACCTCAGCTAATCTGCTTGTCCGATAAATAAAGCTGACGTCGCGAAACGCGACCCCAGCTAATCTCTTCTTTATGTCAGCTTGTTTATATCTATGCATGTAAACAGAAAATGCTCCTGTCACCATTTTCTTATTTTTGCTATACTGTCATTATAGTGTTTCATTTCCAATTCTATTTGCTTCTCCTTCTTTTTGTACAAATCAACAATCAAGTCAATAATAGGCTTAAAGTAGCCTGAAGAATCATGAAAGCGTGCATTGTAAGAGAGAGGATAACCTGTTGGCTCTATTTGTTCATAATCTTCTTTTACTTTATTTAGAAACAAATCATAAGCCCATTGTTTTTTATATGCATACAATGCCCTCAAGTCATAAAATCTTATTTCATATCCTGGGGCACTATAATAGTTGTTTTCCTTTTTCTTGGCTATGCATTCTGAATTATGTTTGAAAATTTTGGTGAGGATTTGCTTTACGTCATTTTCAAAATCATCATCAGGCCAATAGCTTACCATAGACATAACTTGGTCTCTGAGTTCTCTCATTTCCCAAGCCTTACCTTCATCATCAATGTTTGCAAGTATTTTCTTCAAATTCTCACTAATATATTGTTTCTCAGCAGGTTTCTTGTATTTTGCCAATATAGATGATAGTTGATCGTTATTCTTCACTTTTTTTGATTTGCTCTTCACTATGTCATAATATTCGGCTTTGGGGGTAAATGTAATAGCAAAATCAGAGCATTCTTCCAGAAACAAATCAATATATGGTGAGAAAATCATCATAGAGTCCAGAGATTCCATTTCCTTTTGAGTGATGCCTCCTTCATTTCCGTCCTCATACATACGTTGAAGATAATCATATCTTGAGGTTGTGATATGTAATTCTGATACAATATCAACCCATCTTGCCTTGAATGTCGCAGTATCATCTGCATTTTCTAATGTTATTTTGACCGCTTCGTGTGGGAATCTCTCTGCAAAGTTAAAGAACATTGCCATCCTTACGCAAGCATTTGAATGACTGCTACATATCTCAATTACTTCTGAGTGTGATGCTAGATTGAATACGCTGTCAAGTTTTGCAGACCTTTCTGGAAAAAGATGAGCATGCATATCCACATCATTAGCTTCTTCTATTGAATCAAGAATTTTGTTGATGGTCATTCGTTTCTGGATACCATCACATGAGCATAGTATCAGCGCGACAGATATTGATAAATATAATCTGAAATATTTCATATAAGTTTTTTTTGAAGGAATGGGTGTTAGCGATTCGCAAGGATGCAGATGCTTCGCTGGATGTGCTTGGTGCTTGAAGGGAGTGATTTGGGTGCGTTTGAATTTCATTTGCAAAGTTACAAAAAACATATCAGATATCAAACTCTTTTCGCTAATTTTTTTTGCCGATTTTTGAAAAAAGCATGTTTGTACCCAATCGCGAAAAAATGTAAGCTTAATGGTTATCACAGTTATCATATTCTACACAGACGCCCTCTGTTTTTCGCACTTCTACTGTAATAATAAATAATAATAATTTAATTATTTATTATTATTAAGCCTAAAAGAGGGGGATAGGGTGTGTGAAAAATATATGATAACTATGATAACCATGATAACTTTGCGTAAAATTGGACCAATGTTTGTCTTTGAAATTTTCTTCTTTGTGTGTATAAATAACTGACTGTCAATGCTTTGGGTGGATGTTTGGAAGTCGGGCATGGTCAAATGGTCTAATGGTCAAACAATTTTTACACACACACTTCGGTTTTCTTGCTTTTTAGCCAACTATATATAATATAATAAATATTTATTATATTATATATAGTTGAAGTTGAAGAGCGATTTTCTGGGGGTGTCTATTAAAAACGTTTGACTATTTGACCATTAGACCATCATTCACCAAGTCCATTTCTGTAAACCTCACATTCTCAAAGGTTTAGCCTGTGTTTAATATTCTTTAACTAAAAAATCCGAAAGTTGGAATGTTTGACTGGGGGAAGTTTCGTAACTTTGCACTTGTCAAACCGAAGGACGTGCACCAGCCTTTGGGCTGACAAGCACTTTTGACTTCGTGCGAGGTGCTGCGCACGTTGTCACTCGGGATTTGGGTGTTAGGTGATGGTGGTCACCAGATAAGTGAAGAACGAAGAGTGAAGAATGCAGGTCACGTTTTCCAATCAAAGGCCACGAAAGGAAACTGGGTGTTAGGTGATAGATGATGGGGGGGTAGGTGTTGGATATCAGGTGTTGGGTGATAGGTGTTAGGTGTTAGGTGATGGCAATCACTTAGGGTGCGAAAAAGTCTCCCTACGCAGGGAGATTTAGAGGGTCTTTTTTACCTCCGCTTCAAGTCCGTTTCAAATCCGTTCCAAATCCGTTCCTTAAAATGGGACTTACATGGGAGTCACATGGGAGTCACAAGGGAGGTACTTAGGATCTCCAATCGGGATTAGATAATTAATTACGAGATAATTTTCGGGCGTGTTTTTTTGATTTCAGCATTGCAGAATGTTTTTTTTGACTAAAAATTCGCTCGTCTCGCAAAAAATCAGTAATTTTGCAAACCAGTTTGGGATTCTAAGGAGTACAAGAAGTACAAGGAGTTAAAGGAGTACAAGACGAATGTCTTATACGGAATAGGGAGTGGTGGAATAAGGAATAAGGTTTAATACTAACAAAGCTTCATCCCTCATCGCTTCAACCTTTAACGATAAATACTATCGTCTTGTACTACTTTAGCTTCGCAGAAGCGTCACTCCTTGTACTCCTTGAAACTCCTTCAAATAGAATTTAGTCAAATAAGTAAATATAAAATGATTAACATTACTTTCCCAGATGGATCTGTTCGTCCGTATGAGCAGGGCATCACTGGACTTCAGATTGCTGAGAGCATCTCACCTGCTCTCGCACGCAGCGTTGTAAGCTGTGGAGTGAATGGTGAGACAGTGGAACTCAACCGTCCGATTAACGCTGACGCTAAGATCGCCCTCTATAAGTTTGAGGACGAGGAGGGTAAGCATAGCTTCTGGCACACTAGTGCGCACCTGCTTGCTGAGGCTCTCAAGGAGCTGTATCCTGGCATTCAGTTCGGTTTCGGTCCTGCTATCGAGGCTGGTTTCTTCTATGACGTGCTCCTTCCTAACGGAGAGCAGATCAAGGAGGGCGACTTCGCCAACATCGAGAAGAAGATGATGGAGCTTGCCAAGAAGGATGAGCCACTTGTACGTAAGGAGATTTCAAAGGCTGACGCTATGGCTTCATTCGGTGCCGACGGTCAGACCTATAAGTGTGAGCACATCGAGCAGGATCTTGAGGATGGCTCTATCACTACATATACTCAGGGCAACTTCACCGACCTCTGTAAGGGTCCTCACCTCGTTTCAACAGGTGCTATCAAGGCTGTGAAGCTTACTTCTATCGCTGGTGCTTTCTGGCGTGGCGATGCTAAGCGTGAGCAGATGCAGCGTCTCTATGGTATCTCTTTCCCTAAGAAGAAGATGCTTGACGACTACCTCGTAATGCTTGAGGAGGCTAAGAAGCGCGACCACCGTAAGATTGGTAAGGAGATGGAGCTCTTCATGTTCTCTGACCGCGTGGGTAAGGGACTTCCAATCTGGTTGCCAAAGGGCACAGACCTCCGTCTCCGTCTTCAGGATATGCTCCGCGCCATCCAGAAGCGTTTCGGCTATCAGGAAGTTATCACTCCGCATATCGGTTCAAAGAACCTCTACGTTACTTCTGGTCACTATGCTCACTATGGCAAGGACTCATTCCAGCCAATCCACACACCAGAGGAGGACGAGGAGTATATGCTCAAGCCAATGAACTGCCCTCACCACTGTGAGGTGTTCGCTTGGAAGCCACGTTCATACAAGGACCTGCCATTCCGCTGCGCAGAGTTCGGTACTGTATATCGCTATGAGAAGTCAGGTGAGCTTCACGGACTCACCCGTGTACGTTCATTCACACAGGACGATGCACATATCTTCTGCCGTCCTGATCAGGTGAAGAGCGAGTTCCTACGCGTTCTCGACATCATCCAGGCTGTATTCTCAATCTTCGGCTTCAAGGACGATCAGGTAGAGTTCCAGATTTCTCTCCGTGACCCTAACGACAAGGATAAGTACATCGGTACTGATGAGATGTGGGCTTCTGCTCAGAACGCTATCATCGAGGCTTGTAAGGAGCGTGGTCTCAACGCACGTCAGGAAGAGGGCGAGGCTGCATTCTATGGTCCTAAGCTCGACTGTATGGTAAAGGATGCTATCGGTCGTCGCTGGCAGTTGGGTACTATTCAGGTTGACTACAACCTCCCAGTTCGTTTCGACCTCGAATACACGGCAGAGGACAACTCAAAGCAGCGTCCTGTGATGATTCACCGCGCACCATTCGGTTCTATGGAGCGTTTCGTTGCCGTTCTTATCGAGCACACAGCAGGTCACTTCCCACTCTGGCTCACACCAGATCAGGTGGCTATCCTCCCAATCTCAGAGAAGTACAACGACTATGCAGAGCAGGTACGTCGCTTCCTCGATACAAAGGGTGTTCGTGCAACCGTAGATAACCGTAACGAGAAGATCGGCCGTAAGATTCGTGACAACGAGTTGAAGCGTGTTCCTTACATGGTTATCGTTGGTGAGAAGGAGGCAGCAGAAGGCAATGTGGCAATGCGTCAGCAGGGTGGTGGCGAGCAGGCTGTCATGTCAATGGCAGAGTTCGCACAGCGCATCAACGACGAGGTTGCAGAGCAGCTCTCTGCTACTAATATCGAGCCAAAGGACTAAGCAATGATGAAGATTGCAATACCTACAAGGGATAATCTTGTAGATGATCATTTCGGGCATTGCGACCATTACACCGTGTTTACTGTGGGTGATGACAAGAACGTGATCGGTTCTGAGCGTCTGGACTCACCGCAGGGCTGCGGATGCAAGTCGAATATCGCTTCCGTGATGCAGGAAATGGGCATAACCATCATGCTTGCCGGCAATATGGGTATGGGAGCTTTCAACAAGCTCGCAGCACATGGTATAAGCACGGTGCGTGGATGTCATGGCAATGTCAATGATGTGCTTGCGGCATATCTCAACGGCTCTCTCTCTGATTCTGCCGAGGTATGCGACCATCATGACTGCGGAAATCATGAACAGACGCCTGTGTATGTGATTTCGTAATCATACACATTATATATATAAAAGAGACGGTATTACACAAGATGTAATGCCGTCTCTTTGCGTATGTAGGGAGCTGTTCGTTATATAAACTGAATTATCGTGAGTTTCATGAATCCTATTTGTCGTCGTAGTGTCCGTAGGAAGAGAGGACAAGCACGAGGACTTCCGTGTCGTTTATGGTATAAATCAATCGGTGCTTCTTGGTGATGCGACGACTCCACTGCCCGGCACGATCACCTTTCAGTTGCTCAGGCTTACCTGTGCCCATTTGTGGATGATCCATCAGTTCTTCAAGCAACTTGCCCAGTTTCAGAAAGGCTTTCGGCTCTTCCCGTTTCAGGCGTTGCATATCCTCTTTTGCCTTATCGGTATAGTCAAGTTTATACATAACCGCTTAAAGACTATTTAGAAATTGATTCAATTCAGCTTTTGATTCAATCCTGTGTACTCGTCCTTGTCGAGCCTGTTCCAGGGACTCGTCTATCTTGGCGAAGAACTCCTCCTTCGTCATAAGTGTAGGGTCTGCCTTAGAGGCGGTCAACTTCTTGGCATATTTAAGCATCTTTGCCATGAGGCTCTCGTCCTCGGCTATTATGCTCAACTGGCGGAACAGTTCCGCACTCATCTCTACTGCTGTCATAATTATTCAGATGTTTGGTTTATGCCGGCAAAGTTACAAATAATTCTTGAATAAATGTAATATTAAGATGAAAAAGAATTGTAAAAACGGTAAATCAAAGTTTTGATAGGCATTGGCGCTTGTTCCAATGTAGTTTGATTCTTCCTGCCAAATGTCTTTTCGCTGAATAAATCTCGGTTCTCGCTGAATATTTTTCCTGATATGATGTGAATTTTGTATTTTTGCATCAGAAATAAAATAAAAATATTAATCGCATTTTTCGATAAGTTATGAAGTGTTTTATATTAGGAATCTTAGTGATGATAGGGACTTTGCCGGCAATGGCTGGCAATTATCCCTATCTGACATTCGAGTTGACGGACGGGGCAAAGGTCTCTGTTTCCGTTAGCTCGTTGTCGTTGTCAGTCAATGGTAATACGCTAAAGGCAGGGGCGCAGACATTCACTATCTCCAACCTCTCAAAGATGTATTTCTCATCAACCGACGAGACAAATGGCGGCGCTACGGCGATAGAGGAACTTACTGCCGATGACCTTGAGGGTAAGGAAATCTATGACCTCAACGGGCATAGGCTTGACTCTGATGCTCAGTTGCCTCGTGGTGTGTATATCGTAAAGAGCAAGAACAAAACCTGTAAAATAGTGGTAAGATGAAGAAGATATTTGCACTCATTTCTGCGCTCGTGCTGACGATAGCGGCTACGGGACAGACGCTGAACGTCAAGGTTGGCAATGTCATCTATCAGTATCCTGCCTCTCAGACAGGTGAGATGACCTATACGGACGGCTCAAAGCTTACCATTTTGGGAAAGACTTTTTCGCTCAGCGATATTGATGCCATGACGGTGGATAATACGGAGGTGACCGACAATCGCGTGACGGTGGAATACGAATCATCATCGGCTAAGGTGTATGTGGCTGGTAATGTAGCGAAATATGTTTCTCCGACTATCAATGGCGCACACGTCACCATTGCGCAGAGCAATACCTATGCCGTGGATGATGACGAGATAACGTATCAGTTGAGTGGCGCGACCTCCAATGGTTCTCTGTCACTTTCTGGTTCATATAAATGCACGGTCTCTTTGGCAGGCGTGATATTGACGAACCCAAGCGGTGCGGCTATCAATATCACCAACTCAAAGCGCATACAGATAAGTGCTAAGAAAGGTACGGTGAACACGCTGGCTGATGGTGCTAATGGTTCGCAGAAAGCTTGTATTTACAGTAAGGGACAGATACAGTTGCAGGGTGGCGGTACGCTGAATGTTTCGGGCAATACAAAGCACGGCATCAAGAGCGCATCGTATATTTCAATCAAGAACCTTACGCTGAATATCACTTCTGCTGTTGGCGACGGTATCAGTTGCGAGGAGTATATGCTGATGAAGAGCGGCGTGGTGACTATAAGCGGTGTTGGTGATGATGGCATACAATGCGATCTTAGCGGTGATACTTCTACAGGCGAGACCGAGGACCACGACGACGAGGATAGCGGTAACGTGTATATCGAGGGCGGTACGCTCACCATTACCACTACGGCTGTTGCATCAAAGGGCATCAAGGCTGCTGGTGATATCTGTATTACTGATGGTATCGTCAATGTGACGACTACTGGTAATGGCACATACGATAGCGATGATAAGGATGCCAAGGGATGTGCAGGATTGAAGTCTGATGGTAACATGACCATTAGCGGTGGTACTCTCACGCTGAAATCAACAGGCTCGGGTGGTAAGTGTATCAAAGTTGACGGTAAACTTAACGTTACAGGCGGTGTGATTGAGGCGACTACGACAGGTGGCACATATAAATACGGTAATGTGGATGCACAGCCAAAGGCTATCAAAAGCGATGGCGATATGACCGTAAGCGGTGGTAGCATTAAGGCTACGTCAAGCGGTCATGAGGCTATCGAGACAAAGGGCGAGATGACTATCAGCGACGGCTATGTATATGCCTTCAGTTCGGCTGATGATGCTATCAATGCGTCAAGTCACATGTATCTGAAAGGCGGTACCGTGATTGGTGTGAGCAACGGCAACGACGGCATCGATACCAACGGCAATATGTATATCTCAGACGGTACAATCATCGCCTGTGGAGCAGGACAGCCAGAATGCGGACTTGATGCGGCTGAGCGTTATAGGCTCTATATTACTGGCGGTACGGTTCTTGGCATTGGCGGTGGTAATAACACCGTGACCTCAACAAACGGTTCCCAGTGCGTTCTCTCTACTTCGGGCGCAGTAACGGCTGGCACGGAGGTTAGCATAAAGAACAACTCTACGACTTTGGCTACTTTCACTATTCCTGAAGGCTATTCTCCTTCAAGTGGTGGCTTCGGCGGTGGTCCTGGAGGTGGCTTCGGAGGCTTTGGCGGAGGTCCTGGCGGTTTTGGAGGCAATCAGGGAAATGGTAGTTTTAGCTATCTTCTCAGTTGTCAGGGACTGACATCAGGCTCAAGCTATACCGTAACAATCGGTTCAACTTCAACCTCATGCAAGGCTGCTACCAGCTATGCAGGGCGATGAGTTTTAAGTGAATAGTGAATAGAGAATAGTTAATAATACAGGCTAACGCCGTTGTAATGAAATCCTCGCTATGGTGTCCACCAGTATTGAGTATTATTCACTATTCATTATTCTCTATTCACTTCCCAATATTCTCTCTTTTTTTGCGTTATTTATATGATAAAATTACAATGTATGAAGCAGTCGCGGCTGGAGAACATCATATACTTGGCGGTGTGGGGCTTGCTCTTTGCAGTCCCGCTGCTGAGCGTGTATGTGCGTACGGTAAGCGATGTGAACCTTGAGTTCAACTGGACTGAGGTGTTCATCGTGTGGAAGCATTTCGCTGTCTATCTGGTGCTGTTTCTCGTGCATAATTTCCTGCTTGCACCACTGCTCGTACATAGCCATAAGCGAATATTGTATTTCTCACTCGTGACCGTGCTGATAGTGGCATTCGTTGCATACCGCTACAATAGTCGGCCTGACAGGAATGACCACCACATGCCGCCTATGGAGAAGCCACTTCCACCGCCATCTACTAAGATGGGCATGGAGGGTAAGAAACCGCCATTCAGGCACCATCCGCCTCCATTCAAGGGTGATATGAAGCCTCCATTTAAAGGCGGTTTAGAAGGTCGTGACGCTCCGCCACCTTTCCTTATCCGCGAACACGAGATTATGGCTATCGTGGTGCTTATCCTGATGTTCGCTGCTAACCTCGGCATAAAGAACTATATCAGAAGTCGTGATGACAGGAAGCGGCTTGTGGAATTGGAGAAGCAGAATCTGGAGCAGCAGTTGGAGTATTTGCGCTATCAGATTAATCCGCATTTCTTCATGAACACGCTCAACAACATCCACGCCTTGGTGGATTTCGACCCGGCAAAGGCACAGGAAACGATTGTTGAACTATCGAATATGATGCGTTTCGTGCTCTATGAAGGAAACAGGCAGAGTGTACCGCTATCGCGTGAACTTGATTTCATAAGGCATTATGTCACGTTGATGAAGTTGCGCTATACTGATAAGGTGAAGATTGCGCTCGACCTGCCAGATGAAACGCCAGACCGTCAGATTCCACCATTGATTCTCGTCACATTTATAGAGAATGCCTTCAAGCATGGAGTGAGCTATAAGCATGAATCGTTCATCGAAGTGAAAGTGACTGTAGAGAATGAGACGATGCATTTCAGTTGTCATAACTCGAAGGCAGACCATCCAAACGAGGAGAAGGGTGGGGTAGGACTTGCCAATGTCCGTAAGCGCCTTGACCTGATCTATGGTGAAAGGTATAGGCTTAGTATAAAAGACAAGTCAGATGCCTATCATGTAGAGCTTTCCATTCCGCTTGTTTAGTGTTTAGTGTTTAGAGTTTAGTGTTTAGAGTTTAGTGTTTTGGGTGTAAATTGTAAATAGTAAATTGTAAATGACTTTCCGTTGTCTTGCCATAGATGATGAGCCGCTTGCTCTCAAGCAGCTTGTGGCGTATATCAGTAAGGTGCCGTTCCTTGAACTTGCAGCCCAATGCCAGAGTGCGTTGGAGGCTCGTGAGTTCTTGGCGAATGATACCGTAGATGCTATTTTCTGCGATATTAACATGCCCGACCTCAACGGAATGGATTTCGTGAAATCGCTTGCCGTGCCGCCTCTTGTCGTCTTCACCACAGCCTATTCAGAATATGCCGTGGAAGGCTTCCGCGTTAATGCCGTGGACTATCTGCTAAAGCCTTTCGGTTTTCAGGAGTTCCAGAGGGCGGTGCAAAGGCTGTGTGAGAGGAAGGGAATGGGACAACCTCAGCCTTCACAAAAAGAGGAAACGGATACAGACACGCTCTTCCTCAAGACCGATAACCGCATCGTAAACGTGAATATATCCGATATCCGCTATGTGGAGGCAATGAGCGAGTATCTGAAGGTGTGGCTAGACAGTCAGGCAAAACCTATCGTCACCTTGCTTTCAATGAAGAAGATAGAGGAACGACTTCCTAATTATTTTATGCGCATACACCGTTCCTATATCATCAACCTCACTAAGATTCAGGAGGTGAACAAGAACCGTGTCGTCATGGATGCTGATACCTACCTTCCCATTGGCGACCTGTACAAAGATGCTTTTCAGAAGTACATAAGCACTAAGTTCCTGAGTCGCTAACATTGCTTTATACCTTTGTTTTTAATCTCTTAATTTCTTAATCTCTTACATATCTTATTGCAAAGGGTTGCAGGGATATCCCTGTGATTTTTTGCGAAAATGTTTGGAGATTATAAAAATATACCTTATCTTTGCAACGATTAGGTTTTATTTTTCATGATAATTCCTGCATTTTATGCAGGTAGGTTTAAAAATACTCTGGTTATCTGTGAAGATTGCGAGGGTATGTGGTTAATAGAATAAACATTTATAAGTGAAGCCCCCGTAACCTGTGAAGGCTGCGGGGGATATTCGTTTTATGTGATTAACGTAAGGCGCAAAAAAAGAAAGGATGCGAGCGTGATGCCGTATCCTTTCCTTTTATCTGTTACTATTGTACGTGTTTCAGTACGTTATCTACTACTGGTTGCACTGATTAGTAGCCAGTGTTGAGAACCTGCTGCTTCAGAATCTTGTAACATTCGATAGCGTGGACGTATGCCATGTAGCAAGTTGACTTGGTGAACTTTGTGTCGTCTTTGTAAGGGGCACAAAGTGACATTGGCCAGAACTGCGCCTCTCTTGGTGTTTCGTCGCCTGTGAAGCGGAAACCTGTAGTGTTGCCCATGAATCCTCGTGTGGCGCTGTTATCGTCCTTTTGAAGAACTTCGAAACCTGGGAGCGTGAATTTCATGATGGCTTCCTTATCCATCACCTCAACGGAGAGGATAGGACGTATGTCAACCCATTCTTTTGGTGTAGCCCTGCCGTCGTTTGCAATCTTACCAAAATAGCATCGTGTGGTGATGCGACCTTCTTCTTCGTTTTCGTAAAGAATGGCAGTTGCAGCCTCAGTGCAATTGCTTACAATCCAATTGATGATGTTGTTGTACATGACCTCCTTTGATTCACGAACCTGCAGGTAGGAGATAATCTCCATCTCTCCATTGTCGTTTAGCCTGTATGTCATCAAGTATTTCTTAGCTCTATCCTGATAAGTTTCTTTGTCGAGGGCTGCGCTGACCTCAAGTGCTGCAGCGTTAGTCTTCTGACAGAATACAGCCAGTGATACTGAAAGACATGTGCATATCAAAAAAAGTTTTTTCATAATCACTTTACACTTTATTCTTTATAATACTTGAACACTTTTTATGGTTTTCATGCTACAAAGATAGTGTATTTTATCTATATATCCAAATTTTTGAGCATCAATATTACGCTTTTTAACTATTTATTGACAAATTTTGCATGCACAGCGTCTTCCTGTGCTTTTGTGGCAAATTGCTGTGGAGTGAATTTTACCTTCTCTTTCATGAACTCCGGGCGGTTGTATGAGCGTAGCAGTAGTGTGTTGAGTTCAGGGTCCTCCTGAGGTACTGCAAATGCCTTATGACACTTGCCCTGGGCATCGAAATATGAGATGTATGGGCGTGTGTAATTGCCGTCATCACGTCGTGAGGCGGTCATAATCCAGCGGCCGTTGCTTGAGAATGACGGATAGCTCTCGGACTCGGGGGAGTTTAAAGCTGAAACTAATTGAGAATTGACAATTGAAAATTGAGAATTTTGGGTGTCGGTGGAATTTTCCATTTTCAATTTTCCATTTTCAATTATACAGATGTCCGCATCCCTATGCCATACGTGGAAGCATCCGTAGTTGCCCAAGGAGAAAGTGAGGTACTTGCCGTCGGGAGAGACACGGGGCAGGGTAGCGCTCTTGCCTATTTTCGCAGCATCAAACACGAGTACAGGGTCACCGAACTTATGTGTGGTGAGGTCGAAACTGCGTGAGTAGATGTTGTATTTTAACTTGTCGTAGTTGGTTGGAATCGATTTCTCTCCCCTTGGGAACTGGATGCTATCGAAATGGGCAGACGTGTAGTAGAGCGTCTTTCCGTCGGGACTCCATGTTGGGAAACACTCGTGTTCGTCGGGGATGTTACTGATATGTGAGACCTCGTTCTTCTCCACATCATATAGGATAAGGTCAGAGTCGTAGTCGAGCACCTCGATCTTGTCTCTGTCGGCGGTGTGGAATATCTGTCGTGTGGTATTTGTTGAGAATGCTACGAGAGCTGCTGTTGGATGCCATGCCGGATAGACACCGGCAGAGAGTGTGCTATCGGTCTTGAGGTCGATTTTCTTCAGTAGTCCGTTGTGCACGAACATTGTTCCACCGCAGAACTGGCGCATGTGGAAGAGCATGTTATTGGTGCCGTAGTTTTGGAATGAGTGGCAGTTAATGCACTGTCCCTTCTCCTCAGTGTGTATCATCCTGTTGTTGTAGATATCGCTTTCCTCAAAGCTGGAGAGGCTGCGCTGAACGATGGCGAGGTCTTCGTAGGCTACGTATGACGGCTGTATCAGACGGTAGGAGATATATGGGTCGATAGTGTCTTTGGCAACATAGATGGGGAATGGCTTGTAACTGAGCCATTTGTCACCCTTCTTGCCATACACTTCTACCTTTATGCCAGTCTCGCTTCCGGCAGCAGCAGAACGCAGTTCCTGCCATTCTTCCTCGTCAATAATGATCTTGTTCTCGTCGCCGTAGGTGAAAGAGAGACCGTTGAACGACAGACGTGCCACAGCCTCTTCGCAGTCAGGGAGCATGAAGTTGGTAGGGCACAGGTTTACGGGTATCGTCACTCCTGTGTAGTCTGGGTAAATGTCCGGCAGCTTATCGGTATGGGTTGCATCCGTAGGGATGGATGGGGAGGTGCAGGAAAGTATGAGTCCCCATAGCCCCCCGAGGGAGAGTATTTTGGATAGTATTTTCATTGTTGTTATTTACTATTTAGCTATTTACTATGTACTATTTATTTACTATTCTATTATATTTACTATTTACCATTCGCCTATTGATTGACAAAATAGAACATCAATCAAATAGTACATAAATAGTACATAGTAAATTGTAAATTGTAAATCAGGTCGGGAGGCCGTTTTAATAGCACTTCGAATCCCTATTGAAGAAATACACCCACCAGAAAGTGTTTCCGAACTCAGCATCGGTCTGTCGGGCTATGGACTCCTCAGAGAAACCGTTCTTCAGCAGATTTTGGGAAATCTGGTCGAACTGATTATAGCGGTCGATGATTTTCTGGTCGTATTGCAGTCCGTTAGCTTTTGGGTCGGGAGCAGAAGACGGTTGCAGATCGCTATAGAAATATGCCACCTGCTGATATACCTCAGGTATCTTCTCGCCCTTGTGGAGCTTGAGATAGAGGAGATATTGTGGCCAGAACTTCTGAATCCTCTTTGACATTATGCTATAGACAAGACACATCTCCTGGAAGTATTTGGAGGCGTTGGTGTATGTGTCGGAGAAATAGTTTATGATGTACATCTCGCAAAGTCCTTTGTCGCTGTCGATATAGTTTCCCATGTGAGAATGGAGGTCGTGAATCTTTGCGAGTTCTGGGTATTTGCCTATCAATTTCGGATTCTTGGCAAGTGGCAGATAGCGTTCAGCCCATTTCTTGTAGAACATGGTGCGTGAAAGTATCTTGAGGTATTTCTGCGCAAGTTCCTTCTCTCCGCTGAGGATAGAAGAAAGAACCATGACCTTTAGGTTAGCGATGTTGAAGCCATACTCTACCTGAATCTCCATGCAATAGTGGTAGGCGAAGTTTGTCATTCCATGATGGAGGTATATGATAGGTGCGGCCGTGTTGGCTGTGTGTACCTTTAGGGAGTCGCTTGGGGTAGGTGTCATTCCACCGTCGTCATAGTCATACATGCTGTTGCCTATATCGCCAGTGTTGAAGAGGGCGATGTTCTTGAACATGATAAGCTGACGGGTGAGAGTGCCTTGTATCTGACGGATATGGTGGAGAGCATCTTCCCACTCCATATCATCGATGGCACGATAAGCCTTGCACTCAGCATGGTAGTTGTCATCGTCGTAGTCGGCATCCTCCAGTACTCCGAATGAGAATCCGGCTACGGCTACAAGAAGAATGGATGATATGATAGTTGCTGCCTTCGGACTCTTGATGCGGTCGCCAATCTTATAAGTTATGGCAAAGACAATGAGCATGACTATCGCAATCCAGAATGGGGTAGTGAGCGAAGTGTTTGTTATGTTTCCACTCTCGAAAACAGGCAGGCCTGCTGTGAAGAACTGTTCACTACGCATCGTGTCAAACATCTGTTTGAACAGGAACGGGGTGATGCCTGCCGCAATGACATAGAGCACTCCGGCAACCCATTTCCGTTCCATAAGCATCACTACTCCCAAGGTTGCAGCGGCAGCCATGGCATAGATGCCTATAAAACGGTAGAGTCCCACAAGGAGGGCTACTCCAAACAGGGCAACGATGGTAGTGCCGAACTTGATTCTTATCTCTGCTGCGTATCGTAATAGGAGGATGAGCAAAGAGGTAGAGAGAAGCCCGAGCGTCTGGCTAAAGCAATAGCCATGGTTCTTACTATAGTAAATCCAGTAGCCAAGGTCTATTTCTGAAACCAATAGGCATACTAAAGGGATAAGCAGGATCGGGGATAGGGCATTAGGAATGTGGAGCGCTTTCTTCATAAGGAAGAAAAGGGCTATCCACATAAGGATAAGTACGGAACTTCCTAATGCGGGATAATAGAATAATTGGGTAAAGTAGCATCCTGCCCATTGCAGGAAACCTGCGGGAACGGCATGATACTGCTGAAAGAATACCGATGTGTCGTTGAATAGTGAGCGCATCTGCTGCATGTAAAGCACATCAGCATTACGCATCATCAGGAAATACCATGACAATAGTGCAAATACGAGCACGCATATCCATGGCATAAGGTTCAGTAGGTTTAGTTTAGGTTTCATTCATTTATTTATAAAAATAGGAGTATAAGAAGTTCAAGGAGTACAAGGAGTACAAGACGATAGTCTCTATCGCTTATTTGAACGTTCAAAACATTCGTCTTGTACTCCTTGAACTCCTTGTTCTCCTTTTACTTCTTACGCTTTACTTATTCTTCTCAATCCAAAGACGGGCGTTTACGAATGCCTCGTACCAAGGAGTTACCTCATCTGTGAGACGGCGCTCCTCTGGGTAATAACCACACTGCCAAGGGAACAGAGTACGCTCTGGGTGTGGCATGATAGCGAGGTGACGACCGTCATTGCTTGCGATAGCAGCAACATCGTAGCTTGAACCGTTAGGGTTAGCTGGATATTCAGAGTGGTTGAACTTAGCAGCGATGTTATACTCAGACTCAGCAAGTGGGAGGTTGAACTTACCCTCTCCGTGAGCTACCCAGCATCCGATCTTCTGACCAGAGAGAGAGCCGAGCATTACAGAATCGTTCTGTGGGATAGTCAGGGTAACGAATGTTGACTCGAACTTGTGAGAATCGTTGTGAAGCATCTCTGCATAGTCCTTTGCGTTGCTAACAGCGTGGTCGTTGTTCAGGAGACCAAGCTCTACCATCAACTGACAGCCGTTGCAGACACCAAGTGACAATGTGTCCTTACGAGCATAGAACTTATCCAAAGCCTCCTTAGCCTTAGGGTTGAAGAGGAATGCACCTGCCCATCCCTTTGCAGAACCGAGAACATCAGAGTTAGAGAAACCACCGCAGAATGCCACGAGGTTCACGTCCTCAAGAGTCTCACGGCCTGTGATAAGGTCGGTCATTGTAACATCCTTCACATCGAAGCCTGCCATGTAGAATGAGTATGCCATCTCGCGCTCAGAGTTTGTACCCTTCTCACGGATGATAGCAGCTACTGGACGGTTGCTCTCTGGACGTGCAACGGTTTTGAGCTGTGGAGCCTTGAATGTGCACTCAAGAGGTACGTTCTTATAGTTCTGGAAACGCTCTGCTGCCTTACCGTTGAATGACTGACGGCGGTCGAGCAAGTATGATGTCTTATACCAGGCATCGCGCAACTCGTCGATGTCGAATACGAGGGTAAGCTCACGGTTAGCAAGCTCTGAGTTTGGAACCTGAGCATTGCTTTGATGACGCTTGATAGTGATGTTGCGGTCTGCTGAAGGAACACCGATCTTAGCGTAAGCGATACCTGCATCCTCAAGAATCTTCTTCGCACGTGGAGCGTCAGCATCAGCAACCTGAATAACGATACCCGGGTTCTCAGCGAAGAGCACCTTCACGATGTCGTCGCCCTTGATCTTGTCGAGGTCGAGTGCAAGACCGCCCTTAGTGTTTGCGAAGCACATCTCAAGCAATGTGGTGATAAGACCACCTGCTGAAATATCGTGACCTGCAAGGATGAGGCCTTCGTTCACGAGCTGCTGAACTGCGATGAATGCATCACGGAAGTACTCGGCATTCTTGACTGTTGGAACATCAGAACCAACCTTGCCCTGGCTCTGTGCAAATGCTGAACCGCCAAGCTGAAGCTCATCGAATGAGAAGTCGATATGATAGAGGCGTGAAGCCTTTACGTCCTTGAGTACTGGAGAAACAACCTTCTTGATGTCAGAAACCTCACCACCAGCACTTACGATAACGGTACCAGGAGCGATAACCTTCTTTCCGTCAGGATATTTCTGAGTCATTGACAGAGAGTCCTTACCTGTTGGAACGTTGATCTGAAGCTCGCAGCAGAAGTCAGAAAGTGCCTTAACGGCTGTGTAGAGACGAGCATCCTCACCCTCCTGAGCGCGACAAGGCCACATCCAGTTTGCAGAAAGTGAAATGCTATCCATACCATCAGCAAGAGGTGCCCAAACGAGGTTGGTGAGTGACTCTGCAACAGAGAGAACAGAACCTGCTGCTGGGTTAGCAAGAGCGGCCTGTGGAGCATGACCGAGTGATGTTGCGATACCCTTTGTACCTGTATAGTCGAGAGCTACGACACCGCAGTCTGACAATGGCAACTGAAGTTCGCCCTGACATTGCTGACGTGCTACGCGACCAGATACGCAACGGTCAACCTTGTTTGTCAACCAGTCCTTACAAGCCACAGCCTCAAGCTGAAGCACGTTCTTCAGATAGTCAACGAGCTGTGCGTTGAGAGTTGAGTTTGCAGAGAGACCAGAGAGGTCGTATGTCACAACATCGTATGTACGCTTAACGGTCTTGTCCTCCATGATAGTCTTTGGGGAGCTACCGAACATCTGCTCTACAGCGAGGTCGAATGGACGAACGCCGTCTGCCTGCTCGAAAGCGAAGCGATGGTCGCCTGTTGTCTCACCAACGGTGTACATTGGAGCACGCTCACGATCTGCAATCTTCTGCACATGCTCAATAGCTGACTCGTCGATGAGCAAGCCCATACGCTCCTGAGACTCGTTTGCGATGATTTCTTTTGCTGACAATGTCTTGTCGCCTACAGGGAGCTTATCCATGTGAATCAATCCACCACACTCCTCTACAAGCTCAGAGAGACAGTTAACGTGACCTGCTGAACCGTGGTCGTGGATAGATACTACTGGGTTAGAATCTTCCTCACCAAGAGCGCGGATTACGTTGTATGCACGCTTCTGCATCTCTGGGTTAGCACGCTGAACGGCGTTAAGCTCGATACCGCTTGAGTAGCGACCTGTCTCTACAGAAGAAACGGAACCGCCACCAAGACCGATGCGGTAGTTCTCACCACCCATCACAACAACCTTGTTGCCTGGCTGTGGCTCGCCCTTGAGGCAGTCACGCTGAATGCCGTAGCCTACACCACCAGCAAGCATAATAACCTTGTCGTATGCGTACTGCTCGTTGTTCTCGTTGTGCTCGAAGGTAAGTACAGAACCGCAGATAAGTGGCTGACCGAACTTGTTACCGAAATCAGAAGCACCGTTAGATGCCTTGATAAGAATCTGCTCTGGTGTCTGATACAACCACTGACGAACAGGCAGAATCTTCTCCCATCCGTGGCAGTCGCTCTCGTTACTCCACTGTGGAGTATTTGCAGGGAGGTTCTTAACAACTGGGTCTGTCTCGTTCTTACGAGGATATGATGTCATATAAACGGCTGTACCAGCGATTGGCCATGAACCTACGCCACCGCCCATACGGTCACGGATCTCACCACCAGTACCTGTAGCAGCACCGTTGAATGGCTCTACGGTTGTTGGGAAGTTGTGAGTTTCAGCCTTGAGTGAGATAACAGACTTTACCTTCTTGATCTTGTAGAGATCTGGCTGTGAGTGGTCAGTTGGAGAGAACTGCTCAATCTCTGGACCTGCTGAGAATGCCACGTTGTCCTTATATGCAGAGAGAATCTTGTTAGGGTTCTCGTTAGTCGTCTTCTTAATCATCTGGAAGAGACTTGACTCCTTCTCCTCACCATCGATGATGAATGTACCGCCGAAGATCTTGTGACGGCAATGCTCTGAGTTGATCTGAGCGAAACCGAAGATCTCAGAGTCGGTAAGTGGACGGCCTAGCTGTCCCTCTACCTTGTGGAGATAGTCGATCTCCTCCTTTGAAAGAGCGAGACCTTCCTGCTCGTTGTAAGCCTCCAGGTTATCAACGTGTTTGATAGGCTCAGGCTTGATGTTAACGGTAAAGATGTCCTGGTTCAAACCGTTGTACATACGCTGGAGCATAGGGTCATGCTCTGCGTCCATAGAAGAAACTGGGAAATACTCCTCAATACGCGAAATGCCCTTGAGAGCCATGTTCTGGGTAATCTCAACGGCATTGGTACTCCAAGGAGTAATCATTTCACGGCGTGGACCTACATAGTATCCGTCCAAAGACTCAGCATCAACAAGTGATGCGTTGCCGTACAGCCAACAAAGTTCGTTTGTCTCATCCTGACTGAGCTTATGATCTACCTCAGTAGCGATGATGTTCTGTGATGGGGTCTTGAAAAAAAGAATCATATATTTTGAAAAATTACTAATTGCAAATTACGAATTACGAGTTGCAAAATTAGTAAATTTTCGTGACATTACAAAATCTTTTCTACGAAAAGTATATAAATGAAAAATGAAAAGTGAAAAATGAAAAATACAGGTTACATTTTAGTGAATAGTTAATAGTGAAAAGTGAATAATACCTAATACAAACTAACGCCCTTTTGCGAGTCTCGTTCTGGTGACTGCCAGTATTAAGTATTATTCACTTTTCACTATTCACTTTTCGTTTGTTTTGTCGCCTTCCGACTCCCTTCCCCATCCACGGGGGAAGGGGCGGGGTTAGGGGTCATTTCTTGCTATGCTCGTATTCCTCGTACTCAGCAATCTCTCTTTCTGCTACGTGTGCAAGACCATAGTGCTCGTCGTGCTGTGAGATGTCAAGACCGATATGCTCGCTTTTCTCACTTACACGCATAGGGATGAAGTGGTCGATAAGCCAATATCCGAAGTAGCTCATTATGAACGTATAAACGATAACCACAACGATTGCAAGGAGATGGTAAAGGAATATCACAAAACCTTCCCAAGTGCCAGCTATGAGACCTTCCTGAATGAAGATACCTGTCAGAACAGTACCGAAGATACCGCCAGTTCCGTGGGTTGGGAATACGTCGAGAGCATCATCCACGTTTGTCTTGCTTCCCCAGTAAACGGCTGTGTTACAGATAAGGGTTATTATGAATGAGATAAAAATACTCTGACCAACTGTAACGTAACCTGCAGAAGGCGTTATTGCCACAAGACCTACAACACAACCGATAGCTGCACCCATAGCACTTGGCTTACGACCTTTGAGACAGTCGAAGAATATCCAAGTCATCATAGCCACACCTGATGCTGTGGTGGTGTTGAGGAATGCCTTAACAGCCTGACCATCAGCGTGAAGTGAGCTTCCTGCGTTGAAGCCGAACCAACCTAACCAAAGCATAGCTGCACCAAGGAGAACGAATGGGATATTGGCTGGTTCTGAGTTGCGTGTTGAAGCACGTCTGCGACCTAAAAAGATAGCTCCGGCAAGGGCTGCTATACCTGATGATGCGTGTACCACGATACCTCCGGCAAAATCGACTACTCCCCACTTCAGGAAAAGTCCGTCAGGATGCCAAGTCATGTGTGCAAGCGGACAATAGATCATCACGAAGAAGAAGAGCATGAACCAAAGATAACCAGAGAAACGGACACGCTCTGCAAATGATCCCGTGATAAGTGAAGGCGTTATGATTGCGAACTTCATCTGGAAGAGGGCAAAGAGTGCCAGAGGTATTGTCGCTCCTCCCATAATATGTCCCGTAGGAGTGGTATAGACATCACCACCTACGTTCTGGAACATCAAGAAAGTCAACGGATTACCTACCACACCACCAATATCGTCTCCGAACGCAAGACTGAATCCGAATGCCACCCAAAGGACAGAGATAAGTCCCATCGCAATAAAACTCTGCAACATAGTGGAGATCACGTTTCGTGCTCCCACCATACCACCATAGAAGAATGACAATCCTGGTGTCATCATCAATACGAAGATGGTTGCTGTGATGAGCCACGCAACATCAGCCCCGTCAATCTTCGACATATCACACTCGAAAGAAGGCTCGCTGGCGAACAAACCACCAATAGCGATAATGACCATCATGGTCATGAGGATAATCCAACGCTTTTTCATAATTATTGACCTTTCTCTTTTATTTGTGTTAAGTTTACTGTTGTTTTGCTTTCAATATGTCTTGAAATCGGGTACAAAATTAGTCAAAATGCTATGAATATGCAATAAAATATAACAAAAAGTAAATATATAAATTTTAGATGTGATATTTTGTTCTGTATAAAATCTATTTTGATTATAAATTGTAATGTAAAAACCTAAAAATGCTTACAATTTGTAATTATGGCTATGCCGTGTTACTTTGTCGATGTGATATGGAGAGATGAAAAGTAACCCCAAGAAGTGCCTCCCATCTCCCTCCGTTCATCCTCCTATGTACCTTCGCTCTTCCTCCGTACCAAAGTCGGTGCAAAGTCGGTGCAAAGTCGGTGGAGGAGGGGAGTTTCATCGAGTTTGGTACGGAGGAATGACGAAGGATTATGGGAGGATGAACAGACCATGAAGTATAGTAAATCCTCATTTAATGTGAATTTAGAGAATATAAAAATTCCCACACAGCCAAGGATGAGACTCGATTGTGTGGGATTTTTTGTTTAAAAAAGTGGAATGACAGGTTACTGGTATTTGATGTTTCTGTCAAATTTACCATCTTTGTCTTTTATGGTAATCCATTTATTGTATAATTTCTTTTCGCGAATTTCATCCCATGAATAAATCTTTGCATCTTTAAATTTTATTAGAAAGAAATATTCGGTGTCTGTATTATTGAATAGATACAACTCATTAACTGGAAATATAGAGTCTGGGTATATTGTCATATATTCCCTCTCCATTCTTGCTTGTTCTGTTGGGGTAATGACTATTTCATGTCCATTATCATATGTTGTCATATTGATGTTGCTGTTATTGTTACGAAGAATACTATCTATTGATGCAAGTAATGGTGCTTTGGACTTTATATCAACATGATATATATATCTAAAACATATACTATCAATATTGTCATAGTCAGAAATCCCGACAAATAATGTGTCATTTGTGCAATTTTTGAATTGCTCCACATATACGCAATCCATTGCTGGAATGCAAGATGATAAATAACAAATAATTACCGAGAAGCCTACTAATATATTCCTGTATTTCTTATTGATTTTCATATTGCTTTTTCTTTGGTTGTATTTTCTGAGTTGGAAAATAGTATTCTGATTCTTACTGTCGGCAAAGGTAAACAAAAATCCTAATATGGCAAAGGGTATTTTGAAAAAACGCAGATGTTTCTAACAACCACATTGGCCGATAAAAGGAAAACTAACAGTTCCTCCTTTCGTGTTTTTGACACTTGTTTTGCCTTTTAGAGTATAAGATTCATCGCTTGTATCTTTCTGGGAGGAGATTTCTATTGTAACAGAATATGAATCGTTTGAATACTCCATTTCCTTTTCAGAATCTTTCTTCAGTAAAAGAAGCTCCATTTTGCCATTTATTTTCATATATGTCTGTTGGGCAAAATCATTAACCATGATATATCGATTGTTAGACATATCATCTTTGTTCAAATAAAATTCACAAGAACCTCCGTCTATTTCTTGTGGATATTCCGTGAATGGTTCCACTTTGATTGAGCCACTATTGTTTTGTGTGCATGCAAGCAAAGGTATGGCTAATAATATTAATAATATCTTTATTGTTTTCATTATGAAATTATTCCTTATACTGGTTTTGCTTGCAAAAATAGACAAAAATCCTAATATCACAAAGGGAATATGGGAAAAACTTGCAGGAATGATAATCTTTGCATAAACATCTGTATGTTATGCTGATAACAAAAACAATGGTTGCGTGCCGTTTCCGACACGCAACCTGAGAATTTTAGTTTTAAAAGTCAAGTATGTGTAAAATTCTTTGTTCCTTTTTTATTGGTTAAACCATTGCAACGGGTGTTTCTTCTCTATCTTCAAGAAAGTGTTGTATTCTTTATTTCTGTGTGACTCTCTGAAAATGAGCACGACAAGCGAGAGAATAATGATAAATGAGAAAATGCCGAAAGTATATATAGGCAGAATCCCATTGTTCAGTACCGAATATATGAGAAATGCCACAGCTGCAAGGCCTATACCTATATTTATATTCTTACTCAGATACTTGTTCTTTGTTAATCTTGCTCTTATTACGTTAGGATTCAAGTCTTTTCTTGATTTTGTATTGGTGAAATTCTCCAGGAATTTCTTGTTGAGAACGAAGGGCGTTTCTTGGGTTTGGCTTGTAGTTTCGTTCTGTCCCTCTACATATAGCTTTACTTTTTCAATAGAATCAAACATCGACTCCTCTATGCAGTTCTCGTTTAGCATTATCGCATATTCATTCGTTCCGTCAACTTGCAATACCAGCACCTTATTATCATAATATACGGGTTTGAGCATATAGGTGTAAGATTCGATGTCCTCAACAATAAGCGATGTGTTCTGCTCGATGTATTCCCATTTTGTCTTGGTGACCTTTCCATTATGTGAAATAATCAGCGTTCCGTCTTCTTGGAAGATATACACTTCCTTTACGTTCTCATCGTTGAATATAATCCACGACCTACTGCACAATATCGTCTTTGCATCCAGAGCATAGCTCCAGTTCTTGATTCCCTTAGGTATGTTCAGCTTAAATGTCTTCATTTTGTTGCCCTGCTGTTATCCCACGTTTGATAGTAAATTACGAATTACTTACAGTATCTGATATGTTTATCTGAAATGCAAAATTATACAATTATTTTCATATTCGCAAATATTTTGCAAGTTTTCTGCAAATATTTGCATAAAATTATTATGGCTATATTTTTTGATATATGGAAATGAACTTTTTCGCTAGATTTTGCGGACTTTCGAATGAGGTGTTATTGCTTGTTATGGATAATTTTTCAAGAAAAACGTTGCTGATATGAAAATAATTGTATATCTTTGCACTCGTCAAGCAAAAATAGACATAAACCTAAAAAAATGAATATTATGAATAAGACAAAAACATTTATTGCGATAGCTCTGTTTTCTGTTGGAATTACCTGTTTTGCAACTGGTAGTGGTGAGGCTATGCCTGAAATGTCAACTATGATGGCTTCAAAGAAGGTTAAGCCTGTTACCGTAGAACGTAACTGCTCTACATTCACATCAATTGAAAATAAGACTCCATGTAATGTGTTCTACAAGCAGGGTGAGACTATCAAGGTCTCTATCGTTGCTCCACAGGATCAGACTGACAAGATCAATACTTATGTGGAAAATGGGGTTCTTGTGATAGAAATGGAAGATAACACATTTATCAAAGACACCAAGAATGTAAAGATTAATGTTGAATCTCCTTCTCTTGAATCTGTATCTATTGCAGGTTCTGGTAACATTACTGTTCAGAGTCCTCTTAATACCTCAGGCAAGGATCTGTCTGTGTCTGTGAAGGGTAGTGGAATCATCAAGACAAAGAAGGTGGAGTGTAATGAAATTACAGCCAACATTAGTGGTAGCGGTAATGTTGAGATAGGTGAATTACAGGCTTCTTCTGCTCAGGTTGAGGTTAACGGAAGTGGTAACGTTGAATATAATGGCATGAAGATCAGCAAGAAACTGGAAGCTACCATCAACGGCTCTGGAAATGTTGCGATAAACGGTAAGGTGGATGTCGTTAATGTGGAAGTCCGCGGAAGTGGTAACTTGACAGGCAAGGTTGATTGCGATAACGTGACAGCTACCATCAAGGGTAGTGGAGACGTTAAACTCTCAGGTGATATCAAGGCTCATTATACTACCGTAACTGGTTCGGGAAGGGTTACGATTAAGTAAGACCCTCTAAATCCCCCTTAAAGGGGGGGCTTTTTGACTTCCGGCTCTCCCCCTTTAATGGGGGAGAGGGGAGAGGGTCTTTCTCTGCCTCACCGCCTCATACAATAATATCGCTGCACTTACAGATACGTTTAGGGAATCTGTAATTCCGAGCATGGGTATTCTAATGTGAGCATCGGCAGCTTTTCGCCAGATGTCGGTCAATCCTGTGGCTTCTGTACCCATAACTATAGCCGTACCGCGTTTCATGTTGGTATCATAATATAATTCTGAGTCCTGAAGTTGGGCGGTAAGAATCTGGATGTTGTTCTCTTTTAGGAACTTAATACATTCTTCTGAAGTGCAGGCAACAAAAGGCACACTAAATATCGCACCTGTGCTGTTCCTTATCAGATTCGGGTTGTAGAGATCCGTCAAAGGGTCGCAAACGATAAGAGCATCTGCTCCAGCAGCATCAGCAGAACGGAGAATAGCCCCAAGATTTCCCGGTTTCTCCACGCTCTCTAATACCACGACAAGCGGATTCTCAGAAAGTTTCAGGTCTTTAAGCGTCTTGTCTTTTGTCTTGACCTCGGCTATAATACCCTCAGTACTACCACGATATGCAATCTTTTCGTAGATGGCAGGAGATACCTCAAATAATTTAATGCTTTTATTTCTTTCTATAATAGAAGATACATCCAAACATCCTTCCTTTGGGGAAGGCTTGGTTAGACTAAAAATAGTATCAATTTCATAGCCTTTTTCTAAGCATCTCTCCACTTCCCTTATGCCTTCAACGACAAACAATCCGGCCTTCCTTCTTTCGGAAGACTTCTGTTGTAGCTGAAGCAATCGCTTTATCTTCGGGTTTTGAGCGCTTGTTATTATCTCGTAGTTCATTATTTCCTTATATTTTTTAGCGATGTTATAGGTCCGCTTCTCCTTCGCTTCTAATCCGTTTCTAATCCGTTCCTCTTCCGAACCAAACTCGATGAACCTCCGCTCTTGGTTCGCTCTTAGATGGGACTTTCATCGAGTTTGGTTAGGAGGAATAAGGGAGGAACGACGGTTTCAAAGCCTGCTTTTAGCTTATCTGAGCCCAGTCAACATCATCCTTCCTTAATTCGTTGAGCCTACGCCAGAGCATAGCGTGATGAGGAGAATTACATTCCGGGTCATCATCTATAATCTTCTGAGCCTCGTCTCTTGCAAGCTGAACGAGTTGGCCGTCTCTTGCGATATCGGCTATTTTTAGGTCGAATGCAAGTCCTGATTGCTGAGTACCTTCAAGGTCACCTGGACCTCTTAGCTTCAGGTCTGCCTCCGCAATACGGAAACCGTCATTTGTCTCGGTCATTATCTCCATTCGCTTGCGGGTTTCCTGAGCAAGTTCATGTCCCGTAACAAGGATGCAATAGCTTTGGTCGGCACCTCGTCCTACTCGTCCTCTGAGCTGGTGCAACTGCGAAAGACCGAATCTCTGAGCATCCATAATTATCATTACAGAGGCATTTGGAACGTTTACTCCAACCTCTATAACGGTAGTCGCAACAAGTATCTGAGTCTCGCCAGAGATGAATTTCTGCATTTCCTCTTCCTTTTCTGCAGGCTTCATCCTTCCATGCACCTTACTCATCTTGTATTTGGGAAAGACTCCTTGCAGATATTGATAGCCTTCCTCAAGGTTCTTGAGGTCTATCTTTTCGCTTTCGGTTATGAGCGGATATACGATATACACCTGACGGCCAAGGCCTATCTGGTGTCTGATGCCGTTGAACAGACTTGTTGTCTGGTTATCATATTTGTGCAAGGTCTGGATTGGCTTTCTGCCAGGAGGAAGCTCGTCGATAACACTTACGTCAAGATCTCCGTAGATAGTCATAGCGAGAGTTCGTGGGATAGGTGTTGCCGTCATAACGAGTATGTGTGGAGGGTTTTGGTTCTTTGCCCAGAGCTTTGCTCTTTGTGCCACTCCAAAACGATGTTGCTCGTCAACAACGGCAAGTCCCAGATTCTTGAACTGTACGGTCTCTTCTATAAGGGCGTGGGTGCCTACGAGAATATCAATTTCGCCAGTTAAAAGTTGTTCAAGCACTTCCTTTCTCTTCTTGCCTTTAACAATACCGGTTAGCAACTCCACCTTTACATTCACTCCCTTGAGGAATTCCTGTACGGTGGCAAGATGTTGTTCGGCAAGGATTTCGGTAGGTGCCATAATACATGCCTGAAAGCCGTTATCTACAGCTATCAGCATAGCCATAAGTGCGACGAGTGTCTTTCCTGAGCCTACATCACCTTGCACGAGACGGTTCATCTGTCGGCCGGTATTCATATCGGCCTGAATCTCGTGCACAACACGTTTCTGGGCTCCTGTGAGCTCGAATTTCAGGTTCTTGTTAAAGAACTCCTTGAAATGCTCGCCGATTCTCGGAAGCATATACCCCTTGTACTTGCGTCTGTGGTTGGCGGTATAGCGAAGGATGTTGAGCTGAACATAGAACAATTCCTCGAACTTCAACCTCTCCCTTGCCTTCTGCATATCCTGTTGTGACTTAGGATAATGCACGTTTCGCATAGCCGTGTCACGACTCACAAGGTGGAGTGGGGTGGTGATGTAATCGGGAAGGGTTTCTGGAAGTTCCGGCATCTTCGTGAGTATTGCCTTGGCTATCTTCTCCATAGAACGGGAAGTGAGACCTGAGTTCTTCATCTTCTCCGTCGTCACATAGTATGGTTGCATACCCATCTGAGAGAGTTGAAGGTTTTCTGCCTTCTCAATCTCAGGATGCGTGAACTGGAACCGTCCTCCGAAGATGGTTGGTTTTCCGAATACGATATAGTCAATTCCTACCTTGAAATTCTTCGTGATGTATTGTGTTCCGGAGAACCAAACAAGGTCGACAACTCCTGTTCCATCCCCGAAATGAGCAACGAGTCTTTTCTTCTTTACCCCCATCTGGAAGGTCTCAAAAGAGAGAATACGGCCTTTAATCTGAACAAAAGACATGTCTTGAGTAAGACTGCTAATGGTATAGATGCGGCTTCTATCCACATATTTATATGGATAGTATTCCAGCATATCGCCGATAGTCATGATACCCAGTTCCTTGTTGAGTATCTGCTTCTTTGTCGGCCCTACACCGTTAACGTACATTATGTCTTGTTTCAGTATGTTGCTCATTACTTAAGCAAAGCTTCTGCTATTGTTATATCGAATGGGGTTGTTATCTTTATGTTCTCGCGGTTGCCTTCAACCATAGTCACCTTTTGCCCGATACCTTCCACGACTGAGGCATCGTCTGTGAAGGTGTCCTTGTATTCCTGTTTGTTGGCCTCTTTAAGAAGCTGAATGTCGAAAACCTGTGGAGTCTGTACAAGTCGGTAATCGCCTCTGAAAACGTTCCTATTCTCTGGTGCGTATCTAAGAGTCTCAACTACTTCAGTTACAGGGAGTACGGCTTTGACTTCGCGAGCAGCCTCGTAGCATCTTTTGATAGTTTCGACAGAAACGAAAGGACGCACGCCATCATGTACGCCAACCACTCCTTGAGCATCATTAGGTACAAGGTTGAGGCCGTTCTGAACAGAGTGGAATCTGGTTTGTCCGCCGTCAGCTATCTGTATGTCGTCAGAATTAAAGGACGGATATTTCTTGCAGAGTTCCTTCCAATAGTCTTGTTGGGCTTTAGGTAGGACAAGGATAATGCCGATTTCCTTGTCGTATTCGCGGAAACGGTCTATTGTCCTCATCAGGATTGGCTTACCGCCGATAGGCAGGAACTGCTTTGGGATTTCTCCTCCCATTCTTAGTCCCTTGCCTCCTGCAACTATAATGATATAGTCCATAATTATTTGCCCATCAGGTGATTGAATATCATTCCCTCCTTGAGTCGCTCTGCTGTCTGCTTGTCAGTAAGCATTTCGAGAATTGCATAGGCATAAGGGAATGTGGCTGCAGGACCTTCTCCTGTTATGATATTACCGTCGATAGTATATAGTTCGTGAGTATATTCTGCACCAATCATGCCATTCTCGCAGCCTGGATAGCATGTGGCTTTCTTGTCCTTGAGGATACCGAGGTCGCCAAGAATCATAGGAGCAGCACAAATAGCACCAATTTTCTTGCCAGCCGCATAATGAGCAGAAATCGCTTTTCTTACGCCCTCATGAGCCATAAGGTTGGTTGTACCAGGCTGTCCGCCTGGGAGTAAAAGCATATCAGCATCAGAGAAATCAGAATCCTCTATCATTTGATCACACTTGATTACAATTCCGTGCGATGACTCTATATATTCCGAACCTGTTGTGCTGACCATTTTAACATCAACACCACCTCTTCTAAGGATATCAACTGTGATTAGAGCCTCGACTTCTTCTGTGCCGTTGGCAAGAAATTCATATACTTTTGCCATAATATCTTATTTTTTTTGTTATTTATTCTGCTTTTTGAATTTAATTTGTTATTTTTGCATTGCAAAATCATTTGCAAATATACGAAAGTTTCCTGATAATTCAAAATATTTCACTTCATAAAGATAATAATACACATAATTTATGTCAGATAAGTCACTTCGCTTTGCAATTTTCGGCAATCAATATCAGGCTAAGAAGTCTGCGGCCATCCAGAAAATCCTTTCGCTCCTTAATCAGCGTGAGGGGGAAATTCTTATTGACCGTTCTTTCTATGACTTCCTAACAAAGGGACAGCATCTTGACTTGGATGTTGATGGTGTCTTTGAGGGTGATAATTTTGATGCGGATTTTGCTGTGTCAATGGGCGGTGACGGTACGTTGCTGAAGACTGCGGCTCGTGTAGGTCGTAAGAATATACCAATCATTGGCGTGAATATCGGCCGACTGGGTTTCCTTGCTGATGTGAATCCTACAGAACTTGAGCGTGCTATCGCTAATCTTTATTCTGGTGAATACGTGGTGAGTGAACACGCGATTCTTGTAGCTGAGAGTGACGGCGCTCCGATTAAGGAGTGTCCTTATGCGCTTAATGATATTGCTGTACTGAAACGTGATACGGCTTCTATGATTGCGATTCGTACAAGTGTAAATGGCGAGTATGTAATTACTTATCAGGCTGATGGATTGATAGTTACGACCCCAATGGGCTCTACTGCCTATTCGTTGAGTAATGGCGGTCCTATCATAACTCCAGAAACGGATATTATCTGTCTTACTCCTGTGGCTCCTCATAGTTTGAATGTCCGTCCGATTGTTGTGCCTGACAATTCTGTTGTGACCTTGAAGGTGGAGAGCCGTAGTCATAATTTCCTTATTGCTGTGGATGGCCGTTCTGAGAGCCTTCCAGAGGGTACGCTTATTACTATTCGTAAGGCTGATTATACGGCAAAGGTTGTGCGTTTCTGCGATCATCGCTATTTCTCTACTCTGAGAGAAAAGATGATGTGGGGCGCTGACCAGAGATAAATCAATCATTTTTTACCATGGGACCAAAGGCTTATTCATCCAAACAGATATTTCGCTGGCTATTGCGTTCGTGGCGTGGAAATTTCTTCCAGGCTTCGTTGAATGCGTCTTTGGGCTTGCTTGAGGTTGGAGTAAGCCTTGCTTCTGTATGGGCTGTTAAGCATGCCATTGATGTGGCATCTCATTCAGTTGAAGGGGATGTCCTTTCGGCTGTGGGAATCATGGGAGGACTTGTCCTATGTAACTTCGCTATCAATATGACCGCTGTGTGGGTGAAGAATATCCTTGGTGTTCGTGCTCAGAACCGTATGCAGAGACGTATGCTTGACCGTATCTTGCGTTCAGAGTGGCATGGTAAGGAAAGCCTTCATAGCGGTGATGTCATAAATCGTCTTGAGCAGGACGTGAATCAGGTGGTGGTGTTCCTTACGGAGACTCTTCCGAGTACGCTATCTGTCATTGCGATGTTTCTTGGCGCATTCTTCTATCTGTATCTTATGGATAGTAGGTTGGCATTGGTTGTCGTGGTGTTGATTCCGTGCTTTGCGCTTCTAAGTAGGGTATATGTCCGTCGTATGCGACAGCTTTCGCGTGATGTGCGTGATTCTGATTCTCGTGTGCAGAGTATTCTGCAGGAAACTGTACAGAATCGTATGCTCGTAAAGACGCTTGAGAGTGAAGAGGTTATGGTGGAGCGTCTTGATGATCAGCATCGTATGTTGCAGAGTAATGTTGAGAGAAGAACCAAGTTCCGCCTTTTCTCTAATTTCATACTCAATTTCGGTTTCGCATTTTGTTATCTCGTTGCTTTTGCGTGGAGTGCTTTGCGAATGTCGGCTGGTACGCTTTCTTTTGGTGGCATGACTGCATTTCTGCAACTTGTGAATAAAATACAGTCACCTGCCCGTAGTCTTATGAAACTGGCTCCTGCGTTTGTCGGTGTCTTTACCGCTGCGGAGAGATTGATGCTTCTTGAGGAAACTCCTCTTGAAGAACAGGGTGATGATATTCAGCTTGGTTGTCCTTGCGGTATCCGTCTTGAGAATGTCACTTACGGATATGAGGATGACAAGGCGCATCCGGTCATTCGTGATTTGTCATTTGACTTCCGTCCGGGAGAGTGTACTGCTATACTTGGAGAGACAGGTGCAGGAAAGACGACCATTATCCGACTTATTCAGGCTCTTCTTCGTCCGGATTCAGGTTCTCTTTATATATATAATAAGGAGGAACGCATCGAGGTTAGCCCTCTTACTCGCTGTAACATTGTATATGTGCCTCAAGGGAACACCCTTCTTAGTGGTACAATTCGCGATAATCTTCTTCTTGCTGATGAGAATGCTACGGAAGAGCAGATGCGAGAGGTGCTAACGATGGCATGTGCCGAATTCGTATTTGCGCTTCCTGATGGTCTAGATACTACCTGTTCAGAGAATGGAGGTGGATTAAGTGAAGGGCAGGCTCAGAGAATATGTATTGCTCGTGCGCTTCTCCGTAATCGTGGCATCCTTCTTCTTGATGAGGCAACAAGTGCACTTGATCCGGAAACGGAAAAGAATCTCCTCGCTAATATTATGAAGTCAAATCAGCACACTATTATCTTTATCACCCATCGTCCTGCTGTTGTTGACTATTGCTCACGCATCCTCCGCGTAGAGAAACTAAGAGATTAAAGCCTTTTTTCGAGCCGTCTTTGGCTCGCCTTTTCCTTTCTTTGTTCCCCCGAGCCGTGTCCGGCTCGTCTCCCTTCCCCTTTCCCCGTCATTTTCTCAAACATCCGCTCATATTCCCCGAACATCTCCGATTTTCCTTGATTTCGGTCATCCGAACCGTAAAAATGCATCTTTTTCAGAAAATAATCCCTGAAAAATTTTGCCAGTTCAGGAAAATATAGTACCTTTGCACTCGCTTTCGGAAAAACGGTGGCTGACACCGATGGAAAGAGAGCAAAAGGAAAGAGTTCTTTGACAAGATTTACATAAACAGGAAGTAGTAGTACAAGAAGCAAGTGAGAGATCACTTGGGTAAAGAAACGAACCGATCAATTCACCCTTAGCAATAAGGGTAAAGAGAATGAGACTTCTTAATAGATTAAGGATAGTCGTCCCGAGCAAGACAAAAGAATCTGCAAGCAATTGCAGATTACATTATAAAGAAATTTTACAATGGAGAGTTTGATCCTGGCTCAGGATGAACGCTAGCTACAGGCTTAACACATGCAAGTCGAGGGGCAGCATTAGATTAGCTTGCTAATTTAGATGGCGACCGGCGCACGGGTGAGTAA
>Ga0256405_10000983_pt1 | contig 85471 bp, 70 predicted proteins | sample RumenRJG_02DNA_FD_189096 | JGI IMG/M metagenome (GOLD analysis project Ga0256405, IMG submission 189096) | Bovine rumen microbial communities from Lethbridge, Alberta, Canada - RJG_02 | ecosystem: Host-associated > Mammals > Digestive system > Stomach > Rumen | place: Canada: Alberta... | reverse complement strand
GCTTGTTTTCTTTTTGCAACACTAAGATAAGTGAAAATTCTGACATGGCAAAATCCTGGGCAACTTTTTGTTGCTCAGGAACTTATAAATAAAGTTAAATTATAGTGTTGCGGAATTAAGGTTAATAGTTCTTCTTTTGGGGGATTAGGGTGGTATTTTTGTTAAATAACTAAGTCTTTTAGTTTTATTAACTAAAATAATTCGTTATATAACTAAACTTTTTAGTTACTTTGCAGCAGAAACCTAAAAGTATCTGTTGTATGAAGACGTTAACGCAGAAAGAAGAAGAGATCATGAACCTATTCTGGGAGTATGGTGACATGAGGATTGTGGAATTACAATCGCATTATGACGACCCTAAGCCCCATGTGAATACCCTGAGTACCTTGGTGAAGATTTTGGAGGAGAAGGATTTCCTGGATCATCGGGCACTTACGGCCAGATGCTTCAAATACTTTGCGAAGATCACTCGTGAGGATTACCGTGGCGGTTCGCTGCAGAATGTAGTGAATAAATTCTTTGGCAGGAGTTATATGAATGTAGTCAACACGTTGGTTAAGGACGAGAAGATTACAGTGGAGGAACTGAAGGAATTGATCAAGATGGTGGAAGGAGGTAAATAATGATAATCGTCTATACCTTAAAGGTGAGTTTGTGCCTGATTGTCTTTTACCTGTTGTTCAAATTGTTCTTGAGCAAAGAGACGTTCCATCGTTTCAACAGGGTGATGCTGCTCAGTGTGATCTTCCTCTCATTGGTCATACCGCTCATCAAGATTAGTCTTTCTTCCCCCTCCCCGGTGAATGAAGGGATGGTGATGATCGAAGACCTGATTTTGCAAGGCAGTGTGATACCAGATGCCGCATCAACATCTCGCATAACCTTCATGGGTTGTGTTGCCTTGTTACTGATAGCGGGATGGATCGTTTTCTTCCTTCGTATGATCTTCTCCGTTTGTCACCTGTTATTTAAAATTAAGAAAGGAAAAGACAAGGTGGTTCATATTCAGGGAGCGCGCGTCATCGTCATGCGAGAGTTGACCTCACCGTTCTCATGGTTCAACAATATAATAATAAGTAAGGACGATTACCAGGAGCATCCTGAGGAGATACTCACGCATGAGTTGGCACATGTGCAACTATATCATTCTTATGATATCGTGTTAGCCAATCTGTTAATCATCTTTCAGTGGTTCAACCCCGCCTCGTGGCTGTTGAAGAGGGAATTACAGAATGTGCACGAATACGAGGCCGACCAGGCCGTTATCAACAGAGGAGTCGACGCCAAGCAGTATCAGATGCTGCTTATAAAAAAGTCCGTGGGCGAACACCTGTTCTCCATGGCAAACTATCTTAATTATCATTCATTAAAAACCAGAATTACTATGATGCAAATGAAACAATCTAATCCATGGCATAAGATGAAGGCTTTAGTAGTCGTGCCCATGGCTGCGTTGGCTGTAGTAGCTTTCGCTAATCCACATGTAGATGCCGTAGCTGAACAGATACAGAGTGAGAGTGATGCGGTGGTCAGTCAGGCTGTTACTGAGATGAAGAATGAGATGACGCCGACACAAGAACAACCCCTCGTGCAAGTGGAGGAAACAGAAATGAATGTGGAAGTGGTCGGTAAGGTGGTAGACATCGACGGTAAGCCAGTCATAGGAGCTGCCATCTTGATCCGTGGAACAAAGAAGGGCTCGGTAACCGATCCCGAAGGTCTTTTCCGAATGAAGGACGTTCCTGTAGGTTCCTGGATTGACGTGATGTACGTAGGCTATAAGACAGTCAGCATGCAGGTGACCAAGGCCAATGCCTCTAAGTTGTCTTTTGTGATGGAGAATGAGAATGCCTCCAATGGTAAGGTCTTTGATGTGGTAGAGCAGATGCCCCAGTTCCCCGGTGGTATGCCCGCTTTGATGAAATGGCTCCAGGATAATATGAAATACCCCAAGGAGGCTCAGGATGCCAAACAGCAGGGTAGGGTGATCGTCTCTTTCGTTGTAGAGAAAGACGGCTCTATTACTAATGTACGCGTGGTCAAGTCGGTAGCTCCTGCACTTGATGAGGAAGCGATAAGAGTGGTTAAGGCTATGCCGAAGTGGAATCCCGGTATGCAGAATGGAGAACCTGTCCGCGTGAATTATACCGTGCCCATCAGCTTCCTGTTGTATGGCGGCAAGACAGATGTCAATGCACCGTCGGGCTCAACCATACACATGGGAACGCCTGGAAATGTCCAGCCTCTGTATGTCGTTGACGGCAAGGAGATGAATTGGGCAGACATCCAGAAGATTGATCCGGCCAAGATTGAGAGTATGACCATTCTTAAGAATGAAGATGCCACAAAGAAATATGGTGAGAAAGGAAAGAATGGTGTCGTAGTGATACAATTAAAGAAATAAATCTCTCTCGTTTTTACTGTGTCCGTGATGGCTGTAGTAATAACACCTGGTAGTCCGGAGACCCCGGACTACCAGTTTTATGTATCAGGACTCAGAGTTTTATGTATCAGGACTCAGAGTTTTATGTATCAGGACTCCCAGTTTTATGTACCGAGACTCAGAGTTTTATGTATCAGGACTGTCATGAGTACTTACTAAGTGTATTAACGATACTAATCATTGCGCATGACTGTCATACCCTGCACAAACACCCCTGTCTACGTGCAAGATTTAGATTATTTTTTATAGATAATCGTTTTTTATCAAATAAGTTGTGATTTTATTTAAAAAATATTTGTAACTTTGCACCCCAAAGTGTGGACATGGTGTCTTCGCTACATAAAGATATGTATCAGTCAGAGTCTCTAAAGATCGATTTAAAGGGTTTGCAAGAAGGGTTGACAACACTCGAATACACCCTTGATGATACTTATTTTCAGGAGATAGAATCCTCTGAGATAAGTGCCGGTCAGGTACATGTGAAGGTAGAGATCCGCAAGACACGTATGTTCTGGGAGCTGATGCTCCACACCGAGGGGCTGGTCACTATTCCCTGCAACCTGTGCATGGATGATATGGAGCAGCTGATAGCGGCAGACAATCGTCTGGTCGTGAAGTTAGGAGAAGAAAACAACGAGGATGATGAGCTCGTGATAGTTGACGAGGACGAAGGAATACTCGACCTGTCATGGTACATCTACGAATTTATAGCACTGGCAATCCCCATCAGGCATGTGCATGCACCTGGCAAGTGCAACGCTGCCATGATGAAAGTTCTGGAAGAACACTCTACTGACCGAAGCAGTGATGAGGAGTCCACCACGTCTGTAGATCCGCGTTGGGAAAAATTAAAGAATATAAAGTTTTAAAATTTAAAAAGTAATAAAGAAATGGCACATCCTAAAAGAAGACAGTCGAAGACTCGTACAGCTAAGAGAAGAACTCATGATAAGGCAGTAGCTCCTACATTGGCAATCTGTCCTAACTGCGGTGCTTACCACATCTACCATACGGTATGTCCGACTTGCGGTTACTATCGTGGTAAGATTGCTATCGTTATCGACGAAGTGGCTGAATAATGGATAAAATCAACGCAATAATCACTGGTATTGGTGGCTATGTTCCCGACTATATCCTCGATAATGAGGAGTTGTCGCGGATGGTAGACACCAATGACGAGTGGATTATGTCGCGTGTCGGCATTAAGGAACGTCGAATACTGACTGAAGAGGGTCTGGGCACTAGTTATATGGCCCGCAAGGCCGCCAAGGAACTGTTGGCCAAGACCAAGGTTGACCCTGATACTATTGACGCGCTGATTGTAGCGACGAGTACGGCAGACTATCAGTTCCCCTCCACGGCAAGTATTGTCTTGGGTAAGTTAGGACTGAAGAATGCCTTTGCTTTTGATTTCTGGGGTGCTTGCTGCGGATTCCTCTATTCGATGGACGTGGCAGCGTCGATGATCCAGAGTGGTCGCTATAAGCGGATTATCGTGATCGGTGCAGACAAGATGTCGTCGGTGGTCGACTATACCGATCGTCAGACATGTGCATTGTTTGGTGACGGAGCGGCAGCCGTACTCGTTGAAGGCACGACAGAGGAGAATATCGGTGTGATAGAGTCATACTTTCGCGCTGATGGCAAAGGTCTGCCTTTCCTCCACAAGAAAGCCGGTGGTAGTGTTTGTCCCGCCAATCATTTCACGGTAGACCATCGTCTGCACTACCTCTATCAGGAGGGCCGTACGGTGTTCCGCTATGCCGTGACCAGTATGAGCGATGATTGTGCCTTGATAGCAGAGCATAACGGTTTGACGAAAGACAATATCCGTTATGTCATCCCCCATCAGGCCAATATCCGTATTATCGAGGCCGTTGCCAAGCGCCTGGAGTTGCCCATGGAGAAGGTGATGCTCAATATCGAGCATTTCGGAAATACCAGTGCGGCAACCATTCCTCTGGCCCTTTGGGAGTATGAACCACAGTTGAAGAAGGGTGACAACCTGATATTGACTGCTTTCGGAGCCGGTTTCGTACATGGCGCTTCCTATTATAAGTGGGCATACGACGGAGATAAGTATTCCGCACCTGTGAAATAATAGACAGTAACAATATGAAAAGCGCGCCTTATACTGAATAGGGTGCGTTTTTTAATAAGAAACAGATAATCATGCATAAGGCTGGATTTGTAAATATCGTGGGAAATCCCAATGTGGGGAAGTCGACACTGATGAACCAACTGGTGGGTGAGCGCATCTCCATCGCGACGTTCAAGGCGCAGACCACCCGTCATCGTATCATGGGTATCGTCAATACTGACGAGATGCAGATCGTCTTCTCCGACACACCGGGTGTGCTCAAGCCGAACTATAAGTTGCAGGAGTCGATGCTGGCTTTCTCTGAGAGTGCCCTCACCGATGCCGATGTGCTCTTGTACGTCACCGATGTGGTGGAGAACCCCGAGAAGAACCTCGACTTCCTGGAGAAAGTGCAGAAGATGACTATCCCCGTGATCCTGTTGATCAACAAGATCGATGAGAGCGGTCAGGAGCAGTTGGGCAACCTGGTGGAGAAATGGCACACGTTGCTTCCCAATGCGGAGATCCTGCCTATCTCTGCGAAGAATAAGTTTGGTGTGGATATCCTGCTGAAGAGGATCAAGGATCTGCTGCCCGACAGTCCTCCTTACTTTGATAAGGAGCAGTTGACCGATAAGCCGGCACGTTTCTTTGTCAGTGAGATTATCCGTGAGAAGATCCTGCTCTATTACGACAAGGAGATCCCCTATTCGGTGGAGGTGGTCGTAGAGAGTTTCAAGGAGAAAGAGAAGAGCATCCATATCCGGGTGGTTATCTACGTAGAGCGTGATTCGCAGAAAGGCATTATCATCGGTCATCAGGGCGTAGCCCTTAAGAAGGTGGGTGCCGAGTCGCGTAAGGCATTGGAGCGTTTCTTCGGTAAGTCGATCTTCTTAGAAACCTATGTAAAGGTAGACAAGGATTGGCGAAGCAGTAAGAAAGAATTAGAGAATTTCGGTTATTACCCAGAATAAAGAAAGATTTAGACGCATGGCAAATTTAGTAGCGATCGTTGGAAGGCCCAACGTAGGAAAGTCGACATTGTTCAATCGCCTGACACAGTCACGGCGTGCAATCGTCAGTGAGCAGGCTGGCACCACACGCGACCGTCAATACGGAAAATGCGAGTGGTGTGGCAAAGAGTTTTCTGTCGTTGACACCGGTGGATGGGTCGTCAACAGTGATGACATCTTTGAGGATGCCATCCGCAAACAGGTGCTTATCGCTACTGAGGAAGCCGATCTGCTGTTGTTCCTGGTGGATACCGCCAGCGGACTGACCGACTGGGATGAGGATGTGGCAAAGATCCTGCGCCGCTCAAACCTCCCTGTTATCCTTGTTGCCAACAAGGTGGATAACAACGATCAGCAATACGACGCGATGGAGTTTTACAAACTGGGACTTGGAGAACCCCAGTGTATCAGTGCCGCCACAGGTAGTGGAACAGGTGACCTGCTCGACCTGGTGCTGGAGAAACTGAAAGACGCCAAGTCGGAGGAGGTTATCGATGAGAACACGCCGCGTTTTGCGGTTGTCGGTCGTCCTAATGCGGGCAAGAGCAGTCTTATCAATGCCTTTATCGGTGAGGACCGTCATATCGTGACCGATATTGCCGGCACTACCCGCGACAGTATCTATACCAAATATGATAAGTTCGGCTTTGACTTCTATCTGGTAGACACCGCAGGAATACGTAGGAAGAACAAGGTGACGGAGGATCTGGAGTTTTATAGTGTCATGCGCTCTATCCGTGCCATCGAGAATTCTGATGTGTGTATCCTGATGCTCGACGCCACGAGAGGTATCGAGACACAGGATATGAACATCTTCCAGTTGATCCAGCGTAACCAGAAGTCACTGGTGGTTGTCGTGAACAAGTGGGACTTGGTGGAGGATAAGAGTCAGGTGGTGGTCAAGACCTTCGAGAATGCTATCCGTCAGCGTATGGCTCCGTTTACAGATTTCCCGATCATCTTCGCGTCAGCGCTTACCAAGCAACGTATCTTCAAGGTCTTGGAGACAGCTAAGCAGGTATACCTGAATCGTAAGATGAGGATAGGTACAACCAAGCTCAATGAGGTGATGCTGCCTATTATCGAGGCTACACCGCCACCATCGGTAAAAGGTAAGTATATCAAGATCAAATACTGCAATCAGGTTCCTGATACGCAGATTCCCACCTTCGTCTTCTATGCCAATCTGCCGCAGTATGTGAAGGAGCCCTATAAGCGATTCTTGGAGAATAAGATCCGTGAAAGGTGGTCGCTTAATGGTTGTCCGATCAATATCTTTGTCCGTCAGAAATAATTCCAAAGGTAAGGGTTTATGAGACGCATCCTGATCATAGCGACATGTTGCGTTCTTCTCTCCATCGCTTCTTGCATGAATGAGAAGAAGGTTGACTTTGCCGCTGCCAATACGGCGAAGACCTACTACGACCACCTGATCAACGGCCGCTATGAGCAGTTTGTTGACGGAATGGACTTCCCTGAGCAGATTCCCGGGGGATATCGTGAGCAGTTGGTGCTCAATGCGAAGATGTTTGTTGAGGAACAGCAGGAGATGCACAAAGGACTTTCCGACGTGCGTGTTGTCAACTGTGTCAACGACAGTACAAACAAAGGGGCTCATGCCTATCTGCTCCTGGTCTTCAAAGATTCAGTCATGGAAGAGATCGTCGTGCCGATGGTGAAGCGCGACGGTCAGTGGCTCATGAAATAACACTTGCTTATTTCAGGTGGTGAATCTCTTCATCTCTGACTTTCTTAAAGAGGTCGGAGGCGAAGATAAAATCATTCAGTTTCTTATTTGATGAGGTAAGGATCTGGTCTTTGTTACCCGTCCATGCCGCTTCTCCTTCATGGATGAAGATGATATTCTCACCGATACCCATCACTGAGTTCATGTCGTGCGTGTTGATAATGGTCGTCGTCTGATACTCCTGGGTAATACTGTGGAGCAGATCGTCAATCACCAAGGATGTCTTGGGGTCAAGACCGGAATTGGGCTCGTCGCAGAAGAGATAACGGGGATTCAGTGAGATGGCTCTTGCGATGGCCACGCGTTTCTGCATACCGCCCGATATCTCACCGGGATATTTGTTCTGTGCATCCAGAAGGTTTACACGGTCAAGACAATCCTGTGCCCGCTTCGTACGTTCGCGAAGATTCATGGTAGAGAACATATCCAGTGGGAACATCACATTCTCCAGCACACTCATAGAGTCGAATAGGGCAGCACTCTGAAAGATCATGCCCATCTCGCGTCGCAGCATCACCTTCTCAGTCTTGCTCATTGCCACGAAGTCACGATCATCGTATAACACCTGTCCGCTGGTAGGTTCCAACAATCCCACGATGTTCTTCATCAACACCGTCTTGCCCGATCCACTCTGACCGATAATCAGATTGGTCTTGCCGTTCTCAAAGACTGCGTTGATATCTTTCAACACATCCTTATCCTCAAATGACTTATATAGGTGCTTGATCTCGATCATGACAGTAATTGGGTTAAGAAGACATCAGAGAACAAAATCAACACACTGCTGGTCACCACAGCGGAAGTGCTGGCCTCACCCACCTCAACAGAGCCTCCTTCTACCGTGTACCCACAATAACTGCTGACACTGGAGATAATAAAGGCAAAGAAAAGACTCTTGATGATACTCATCCAGAGGAACCAAGGCACGAAGGCATGCTGGATACCCAGGGTAAGGTCATCGGGACTCATGATATGACCGATGTATGCGGTGGCATAGGCTCCAACGATACCCATGGCGGAAGAGAAGATGACCAGGAAAGGCATCATCGTTACCATGGCGGTGATCTTAGGAAGAATCAGGTATTCGGCGGAGTTGACGCCCATGATCTCTAAGGCATCTATCTGCTGGGTGACACGCATGGATCCCAACTCTGATGCGATATTGGAACCCACCTTTCCGGCAAGGATCAGACACATAATAGAAGAGGAGAACTCCAAGAGCATAATCTCTCGCGTGGTATATCCCGCTACCCAGCGTGGCATCCAAGGACTCTCGATGTTGATCTTCATCTGGATGCAGATGACTGCACCGATAAAGAAAGATATCAAAAGGACAATACCGATGGAGTCGACACCTAATGCCAACATCTCCTTGACGTACTTCTTGAAAAACATACGCATGCGCTCAGGACGGGAGAATACCCTGCCCATCAGTAATAAGTACTTTCCAAAGGTATTTAACCAGTTATATATAAACATCTTTCCTTTTCTCAATTCCGAGTGCAAAAGTAACCAAAAATAATAAAAAACTGCAATAATAGGAATAGTTTTTTGATTCTTCACTATTATTCGCAAGAAAATTCGTAACTTTGCCCCATAAATAGAATGATTATGGATGAGAATATCATTATACCAGAGGTAGGGCAGGAGAGTAATCCCGTGCAGGAGCCTGTCTCTAATTCTATCCTTCGTGCAGAAGGACTGGTGAAGAGATATGGAAAGCGAACAGTCGTCAACGATGTCTCTATCAATGTGCGTCAAGGAGAGATCGTGGGTCTTCTCGGTCCTAACGGAGCCGGTAAGACAACCTCCTTCTATATGACCACCGGACTGATTATCCCTAATGCCGGCAGGATCTATATCGATGATCATGAGATTACCGACTACCCGGTGTACAAACGTGCGCGTGCCGGTATCGGATATCTTCCTCAGGAGGCGAGCGTGTTCCGCAAACTGAGTGTGGAGGATAATATCATGGCCGTCTTGGAGATGACCAACAAACCGCATGATTATCAGGTAGAGAAACTGGAGAGTCTGATCAAGGAGTTCCGTCTGGAGAAGGTACGTAAGAATAAAGGAGACCAGTTGTCGGGAGGTGAGCGCCGTAGAACGGAGATCGCCCGTTGTCTGGCTATCGATCCGAAGTTCATCATGCTCGATGAGCCTTTCGCCGGTGTCGACCCGATTGCCGTAGAGGATATCCAGCATATCGTATGGCAACTCAAATACAAGAATATCGGTATTCTCATCACCGACCATAACGTGCAGGAGACATTGAGTATTACCGACCGTGCCTATCTGTTGTTTGAGGGTAAAATCCTCTTTAAGGGATCCCCTGAAGAACTGGCTGCCAATGAGATCGTCAGACAGAAATATCTGAGTACCAGTTTTGTGCTGAGGAAGAAAGACTTCCAGATGATCGACGAGGAACATCAGCGCAGAGCACGTGAAGAACAGGAGAAAGCACAGGAAAACGGTTAAAAAAAATGTATTTTTCCACATTATATAATGGAATTACAGAAATTATACGTAATTTTGCACCCCAATTTAGATAAACATAATAAATAATTTAGTATAACAGATGAAAGTTACATTTGAGAATCCAGACAAAGTCAATGGTTTGATGACCTTGACTGTTGAAGAGTCAGATTACAAAGACAATGTCGAGAAGACGTTGAAAGATTATCGCAAGAGAGCGAATATTCCTGGTTTCCGTCCGGGTCAGGTGCCTATGGGCATGATCAAGCGCCAGTATGGAAATGTAGTAAAGGTTGATGAGATAAACAAACTGTTAGGACAGGAGATCTATAAGTATGTAAACGATAATAAGATCCAGATGCTGGGTGAGCCCCTTCCTTCTGAGCAGCAGGTAGAGGTTGACATTGAAGGTCCGGCTCCTTATACATTCGTATTCGATATAGCTGTTGCTCCAGAGTTCAAGATTGAGCTGACAGCCAAAGATAAGATTGACTATTATACCATTAATCCTTCTGATGAGACCATCGACCAGCAGGTGAAGATGTATGCTTCACGTCAAGGCCATTATGAGAAGCCCGAGACTTATCAGGATAATGACATCCTGAAAGGTGATCTGCGCGAGTTGAATGAGAATGGTGAGGTAAAAGAAGGTGGTATCACCGTAGAGGGTGCTTCTATGTTGCCCAACTACATCAAGGTAGAGGATCAGAAAGCTCTCTTCAATGGCGTAAAACTGGGTGACGTGATTACCTTCAATCCTCGTAAGGCTTATCCGGAGAGTGATGTAGAGGTTTCTTCTCTGTTGAAGATCACCAAGGATGAGGCTAAGGATATGAACTCTGATTTCAGCTATCAGATTACAGAGATCTCTCGCTTCGTTCCTGCAACCGTTGATCAGCAGTTGTTCGATGAGGTCTTTGGCGCAGGCAATGTGAAAGACGAGAAAGAGTTCCGTGAGAAGATTGCTGAGAGTCTGAAGGCTCAGTTCGCTCTCGACAGCGACTATAAGTTCTTGCTGGACGTTCGCAAGTACTGTGAGGATAAGGTGGGCACACTGACATTCCCTGAGGCACTCCTGAAGCGTGTTATGCAGAATAACAATAAAGACAAGGAGCCCGACTACGTAGAGAAGAACTTCGACATGAGCATCAAAGAACTCGCTTGGCACCTGATCAAGGAGCAGTTGGTTGAGGCTAACAATGTGAAGATTGATGATAACGACGTGAAGGAGGCTGCCAAAGAGGCTGCTCGCGCACAGTTCGCTCAGTATGGTATGACCAACGTACCCGATGAGTATCTTGAGAACTATGCTAACGACATGCTCAAGAAAAAGGAATATGTTGACAACCTCGTTGATCGCAGTATCGATCGTAAGCTCACAGAGGCGCTCAAGACAGTTGTTAAACTGAACAATAAAACCGTTACATTGGAAGAGTTTAATGAGATGATGAGAGGTTAAATCATTTTTTTTAGAAAAAAACCTCAATAATTTAGGGGTTATCAACTTTTTTTGTTATCTTTGTTGCTACAACGATTTTCAAAAGGTTGATAACCCTTTTTATGTAAGTATAATGAGTAAAGATTATGAATGACTTTAGAAAATATGCAACCAAGCATTTAGGCTTGAATGGTATGGTGTTGGACGATGTGATCAAGGCACAGGCACAATATCTTAATCCTTATATCCTTGAGGAGCGACAGCTGAACGTGACACAGATGGATGTGTTCTCACGTTTGATGATGGATCGTATCATCTTCCTCGGAACGGAGATTGATGACTATACGGCTAATACGTTGCAGGCACAACTCCTGTACCTCGATTTCTCGGAGCCCGATCGTGACATCACTATTTATATCAATAGTCCTGGTGGTAGTGTAGTGGCAGGTCTCGGTATCTACGACACGATGCAGTTTATCTCATCAAGTGTCTCTACCACCTGTACTGGTATGGCTGCCTCTATGGCTGCTGTGCTGCTGGTCAGCGGAGAAGAAGGCAAGCGATATGCCCTGCCACACAGTAGGGTGATGATCCACCAGCCTTTAGGCGGCGTGCAGGGTCAGGCTTCTGATATTGAGATTGAGGCAAGGGAAATTCAGAAATATAAGAAAGAACTTTATACCATCATATCAGAACATTCTCATACACCTTATGATAAGGTGTGGGCAGACTCTGACAGAAACTACTGGATGAATGCCGAGGAGGCCAAGGCTTATGGAATGATTGATGAGGTGTTGACAAAGAAGAAATGAAAAAGACATGCAGCTTTTGCGGACGGGGAGAGAATGACGTCCGATTGTTGATTACAGGTATCAATGGCTATATCTGTGAAGATTGTGCCATGCAAGCACACGACATCGTTTTGTCTTCAGGTGTCTTGGGCAATACTGATAAGAAAAAAGGTGGCAAGAAATCCGAAGGGTTTAAGTTGAGTAAGGTGCCAAAGCCTGTTGAGATCAAAGAATATCTCGACCAGTACGTTATCGGACAAGATGATGCCAAGCGTTTCTTGTCTGTGGCCGTATACAACCATTATAAGCGTTTGATGCAGACAGACGACCGCTCCGGTGTAGAGATTGAGAAGAGCAATATCATCATGGTGGGTAGTACAGGAACAGGTAAGACCTTGTTGGCCCGTACAATTGCCAAGCTTCTGGATGTTCCTTTCACCATCGTGGATGCTACCGTATTTACCGAGGCAGGTTATGTGGGCGAGGACGTGGAGAGTATCCTGAGCCGTCTGCTCCAGGTGGCTGACTATGATGTGGAAGCCGCTGAGCGTGGCATCGTCTTCATTGATGAGATTGATAAGATCGCGCGTAAGAGCGATAATCCGTCTATCACGCGTGACGTGAGTGGTGAGGGTGTGCAACAGGGTCTTTTGAAACTGCTCGAGGGTAGTGTTGTCAATGTGCCGCCAAAGGGTGGAAGAAAGCATCCTGATCAGGACTATGTACATGTAGACACGAAAGATATCCTGTTTATCTGCGGTGGTGCCTTCGACGGTATAGAACAGAAGATTGCTCATCGACTCAATATGCATGTAATCGGTTATAAGAACGTGCAGAATGTAAGGAAAATTGATAAGAATAATTTGATGCAATATATCCTTCCACAGGATTTGAAATCGTTCGGGTTAATACCTGAGATTATCGGTCGTCTTCCTGTCCTGACTTATCTCGATCCTCTTGATAAGGAGGCGCTGAGCAGGATCCTGGTGGAACCGAAGAATTCTATTGTTAAGCAATATATCAAGCTCTTTAAGATGGATGGTATCAAGTTGACCTTCCCTAAAGAGACCTTAGAATATATCGTAGACCGTGCTGTTGAATATAAACTCGGAGCACGTGGATTAAGATCGATCGTGGAAGCGATCATGATGGATGCAATGTTTGAGATACCTTCAACTGATGTAAAGAAATTTGACGTTACGTTGGATTATGCCAAGAAACAACTCGATAAGGCTAATCTGCAACAGTTGAAAATAGCTTGATAACAGCTTAGTAAGATCATTAAAAAGGAGGAATGCTGATTTATGGCGAAGGAAATCAATCTTACCAAGATGCTGAAGGAGTATTTCGGCTTCGATAAGTTTAAGGGTGATCAGGAGGCGATTATCCGTAATGTTATCTCTGGCAACGATACCTTTGTGTTGATGCCTACTGGTGGCGGCAAGTCACTATGTTACCAGTTGCCATCGTTGTTGATGGAGGGTACGGCTATTGTCATCTCCCCATTGATTGCCCTGATGAAGAACCAGGTGGATGTCATCAATGGAATGAGCGACGAGGATGGGGTGGCCCATTACCTGAACTCATCCTTGAACAAGGCGGCAATCGATTTAGTGAAAGCCGATATCCAACGAGGGCGCACCAAACTGTTGTACGTCGCACCGGAGTCGTTGACCAAAGAGGAGTATGTCGACTTCCTCAAAACCTGTAAGATTTCCTTCTATGCCATCGATGAGGCTCATTGTATCTCTGAATGGGGACACGACTTCCGTCCGGAGTATCGTCGTATCCGTCCAATCATGAACGAGATTGGCAAGGCACCTGTCATTGCCCTTACGGCAACAGCTACAGATAAGGTGCGTACAGATATCAAGAAGAGTCTCGGTATCCTCGACGCCAATGAGTTCAAGAGTTCGTTCAATCGTCCTAACCTCTATTACGAGGTGCGGTCAAAGACCAAGGATATCGATAAGCAGATCGTCAAATATATCCTGCAGAATCCTGGGAAGAGTGGTATTATCTACTGTCTCTCCCGTAAGAAAGTGGAAGAGTTGGCGGCTGTTCTTTGTGCCAACAACATCAAGGCAGCGCCTTACCATGCCGGATTGGACACACAGACACGTAGTACTACGCAGGATGATTTCCTGATGGAGCGTATCGACGTGATCGTGGCAACGATAGCCTTCGGTATGGGCATTGATAAACCCGACGTACGTTTTGTTATCCATTATGATATACCCAAGAGTCTTGAGGGGTATTATCAGGAGACAGGGCGTGCCGGTCGTGACGGGGGCGAAGGCAACTGTATCGCTTTCTATTCGTATAAGGACCTGCAGAAACTGGAGAAATTCATGGAGGGCAAACCGGTGGCTGAGCAAGACATCGGCCGACAGTTGTTGCAAGAGACGGCTGCCTATGCAGAGTCTTCCGTCTGTCGAAGAAGAATGCTGTTGCACTATTTCGGTGAGGAATATGACAAGGATAATTGCGGCAGTTGCGATAATTGTCTCCATCCAAAGACGAAGAAAGAGGCTGGTAAGGAACTGCTGATCGTCCTGAAGTCGATCATCGCGATTAAAGAAGATTTCCGTGCAGACTACGTCATCGACTTTGTGACGGGCAGGGCCACGGATGATATCGTTGCGCATAAGCACGACCAGTTGGAGGAGTTTGGTCTGGGTGAAGACCAAGAGCGCAAGATCTGGAATCCTGTTATTCGTCAGGCACTCATCGCCGGCTACCTGAAGAAGGAAGTGGAGAACTATGGTCTGCTGAAAGTCACTGCTGCCGGAAAACGGTTTATCAAGAATCCTACATCGTTTATGATCGTAGAGGATAATGAGTTTAACGACAGCGATGAGGACGAAGCTGCTGAGGGACAGGGCTCGGTACTCGATCCGACACTCTATGCCATGTTGAAGGATTTGCGCAGGAACGTGGCTAAGAAGCAAAACCTGCCTCCTTATGTCGTCTTTATGGATGCTTCCTTGGAGCAGATGGCCACGGTATATCCCGTTACCTTAGAAGAACTGCAGAATATCCAGGGTGTGGGTGCAGGCAAAGCCCGCAAATTCGGTAAGGCATTCATAGAGTTAATCAAGAAACACTGTGAAGAGAATGATATAGAGCGCCCGGCAGATCTTCGTGTACGAACAGTAGCGAAGAAGTCGATGCTGAAGGTGAAGATTATTCAGGGTATCGACCGTCAGGTGGCTCTGGATGATATCGCCAATGCGCAGGGATTGGACTTCCAGGAGTTGCTGGATGAGATAGAGGCCATCGTATACAGTGGCACGAAGATCAATATCGACTATTTCATCGAGGATGTGATGGACGATGATCATGTGGATGATATCTACGACTATTTCATGGATAGTGACTCGGATGATCTGGATATGGCCATGGATGAGTTAGGCAGTGACTATTCCGAGGAGGAGGTTCGTCTGGTGCGTATCAAGTTCATGAGTGAGATGGCTAACTGATCACCGTAATCGGCATTTATTGATATTTACCTTAAAAATGATAGTTGGATGAGAGTACGTTATTATGTAATGATGATATCATTGCTGATACTTTGTTGTACGGTATCGGCTCAGAATGCGCAAGATCGAAAAGGCGGTGTATACTACGCTTATCATGCACCCGATGATACGCTCACCGCTGTTCCCGCGGGTTTTAAACCATTCTACATCTCTCATTACGGAAGACACGGCTCTCGCTGGTTGCCATCCGACAGCCGTTATGAATGGGTAAATGCCCAATTCACCGATGACACCAATCTTACCAAACTGGGAAAGAGTGTCAAGAAACGTCTGAAGAAAGTATGGAGGAATGCCCGTGGTAATGGGGGTAAACTGACACCATTGGGAGCTCAGCAGCATCGGGGTATCGCACAGAGGATGTATGCGCATTATCCCGAGGTCTTTGCCAATCATCTTGCCGTGAAGGCACGTAGCAGTGTCTACGACCGTTGTGCCAAGAGTATGCAGGCTTTCTGTGAAGAACTGAAGCAACTGGTCAACGATCCCTCTCTGCAACTGGAGGCAATCACGGATTCCGCGGATATGGCGTGGATCGCATATACCTCACCCGAGGTGAAAGCGATAGAGGCAAAGACAAAGCCTAAGGGTTGGCTTACGGGTGACCGACTGGCAGGTGCTTTGTTTAAGGATCCCTCAAAGGTGGAAGATAAGGACAAACTATTGTCAGAGATATATACCATCGCTTCTGATATGCAGGATATCCCGTTGAAAATCCGTTTTGACGATGTGCTCACCACGGGTGAGTGGCGTTCTGTCTACGATCAGAATAATCTCAGGATGTGGACATGCAACGGGTTATGCCCTGATAACTACGGGGCGGCTGCCCGTTCGGCCATCAATCTTTGGGAACGGATCGTAGAAGATGCCGATGAGGCCATCCGACAGGGTGGAGTTGCTGCCCATCTGCGTTTCGGCCACGACACGAATCTTTATCGGTTGCTCGCTCTGATGGGGGCAGAGTCATTGAGTGATGAGCGCACCGACCATATGGATGATGTATTGCCGATGGCAGCGAATCTGCAGATGATCTTCTTCACCAATGGCAAAGACATTATCGTCAAGGTGCTTCACAATGAGAAGGAAGTGAAGTTAGGCCTTCGCTCCACCAAGGTCTATCTGAGATGGGAGGAGATGAAGAAGTTTGTCAATAACCGCATCATCGACTTTGAGAACCTACGACGTATTGAGGCTATCAACACGATGGTGGGAACCGACTATGCCGTGACGAAGACGGCAGGCCGCTATGGTAAGGGATCAGAGGAACACGGACAGACGATTCCTGCCGTCCTCGAACCCAACGGCATGAATTTCTGGACACCGCAGACGCAAGATACAGAACAGAAATGTGTGGCTCCCTATTATTATAAAGACACCAAACTGCAGGGATTCCGCAACAGTCATTGGCTGGTGGGTGGATGTACACAGGATTATGGCTCGTTCACGCTCATGCCGTTGATGGACCGCCTGCGACTGAAACCCGAGGAGAGAGCCTCCCGGTTTAGTCATGATGATGAGATTTCGCATCCCGATTATTACTCGGTAATCCTGCCCGATGAACATCTCAAGGCAGAGATGACAGGACTCAGTCATAGCGCGATGTTCCGCTTTACCTACCAGAAGGATGGCAAGGCTTACTTCGTGATTAATCCCAACAGTGATGAGAAAGAGGGTTTCGTGGCGGTAGACACGGCGAGAAACTGTGTGTATGGCTACAACCCGGTGCATCGTATCTATCAGGGATGGGGCGAGAAGGCAGGATTCAAAGGTTGGTTTGTCGTCAATTTTGAGTTACCCATAGTAGAGTATGGCGTCAAGGATACCGTGGCTTGGGTGGCCTTCGATGTGCAAGAAGGACAGGATCTGTTGGTCAAGGCGGGCAGCAGTTTCGTGGATCTGAAGGGAGCTATCAACAATATCAATGAGGAGATGCCTCACTGGGAGTTCTATGACACGCGTTGTAGGGTGGCCGAAGCCTGGCAGAAAAAACTGAAGCGCATCATGGTGGATGGCGATGATGAGGCGGCTATCCGACAGTTTGACGGGGCTCTCTATCGCGCCGGATTCCTGCCGCGTGCCTTCAGTGATAAGGATGGGCGTTATCCGTCGTTTGCGGGAGGAGAGAAAGTCGTTCAGCACTCCCTCGGAAAGATCGGCGGTAAGTCTATCTACCAAAGAGTGTATATGGATTTCTCGATGTGGGACACCTACCGTGCGCTCCATCCGCTGAATATCCTTATTGAGCCCACCACCAGTGCGATGCTGAACAGTCTGGTGCACATGTATGAGCAGGGTGGGTGGTTACCGATCTTCCCTTGTTGGAACAGTTATACGGCGGCGATGATCGGCGATCATTGTGTGGCAGCACTCTCTGATGCCATCGTCAAAGGGGTGAACAACCTGAATACGAAGAAGGCTTATGAGGCGATGCGTAAGAACGCCTTCGAGATGCCGGCAACGAAAGAGGAATACCGCAATGGCATGGGGCGCCGCGCACTCGACAGTTATCTGCAATATGGGTATATCCCGATGGAAGACAGTGTGATGGAGGCATTCCACACCCATGAGCAGGTGAGCAGGACACTGGAATATGCCTATGATGACTTTGCCTTGGCCCAGGCTGCGAAGAAGTTGGGTATGGATGAGGATTACAAACTCTTGATGAAGAGGGCATCCAACTGGCGTAATGTCATCAATCCACGTACTGGCTGGGCAGACGGCCGTTACCGTAATGGTAAGTGGCTGAATAACACCGATCAGGTAAACCGTGTGCCGTTTATCACCGAGGGGGCTACCTGCCATTATACCTGGTATGTGCCTCATGATCCCTATGGACTCATGGAGGTGATGGGAGGCAAGGAGCGATATGTGGCGCGCCTCGACTCGATGTTTACAGAGGGCTTGTATTGGCATGGTAACGAACCCTGTCACCAGGTGGCATATATGTTCAATTATGCCGGTGAACCGTGGCGCACTCAGAAGTGGGTGCGACATATTATGAAGACTGAATACATGGATGTGCCAGGTGGTTTGAGCGGTAATGATGATGCCGGACAGATGTCGGCATGGTATATCTTCTCGGCTTTAGGCTTCTATCCCGTATGTCCGGCCACGCCTTACTATATCATCGGCACACCGATGTTCCCCGTGGCCCGTATCGGAAACTTCATCATTCAGGCAGAGAATGTGTCTGACGAAAACTGTTACATCCAGCAGGCTATGTGGAACGGAAAACCTTATACAAAGAACTATATCACCCACGAGATGATCAAGGGTGGAGGCATCCTGAAGTTTGTGATGGGCCCGAAGCCCAACAAGGAGTGGGGTAGTAGGCCCGAGGATTGTCCGCCTGATGTGATGCGGGTAGAGAAATAGTTATTACTATTGGTTAAATTGCTTTAATTAGGTATGTTTTTCTTAAAAAGGATTCCATATCTGCAAAATTATTGCTAAATTTGCACGCAATAAATTTTAACGTACTTATGGCATCATTTGTTGCAGACAGAATCGTAATGGACGGATTAACCTTTGATGACGTCCTCTTAATCCCAGCTTATTCAGAAGTACTTCCTAAGGAGGTAGAGTTGAAAACCAGGTTCTCCCGTAATATCAACCTGAATATTCCCTTTGTGACAGCAGCAATGGATACTGTTACAGAGAGTGCTATGGCTATTGCCATTGCTCGTGAGGGTGGTATCGGCGTGATTCACAAGAACATGTCCATTGAGGCTCAGGCCCGCGAGGTGGCCATCGTTAAGCGTGCAGAGAATGGTATGATATACGACCCTGTGACGATCCGTCGTGGAAGGACCGTGCAGGATGCACTTAACATGATGGCAGAATACCACATCGGTGGTATCCCTGTTGTCGACGAGGATAACTATCTGGTGGGAATCGTCACCAACCGTGACCTGCGTTTTGAGCGTCGCTTGGACAAGAAGATTGATGAGGTGATGACCAAGGAGAATCTTGTCACTACCCATCTGCAGACGGATTTGAATGCGGCCGCAGAGATCCTGCAGGAGAATAAGATCGAGAAACTGCCTGTTGTGGATAAGAACAACCATCTGGTAGGACTGATCACCTACAAGGATATCACCAAGGCAAAGGATAAGCCGATGGCATGCAAGGATGAGAAAGGTCGTCTGCGCGTGGCTGCCGGTGTGGGTGTGACGGTAGATACCTTCGACCGTATGCAGGCATTGGTAGATGCAGGTGTCGACGCTATCGTCATCGATACGGCTCACGGACATTCCAAGTCGGTCATCGAGAAGGTGCACGAGGCAAAGAAGGCATTCCCGAACATTGATATCGTGGTAGGTAATGTGGCAACAGGTGAGGCTGCTAAGATGCTGGTAGAGAATGGCGCCGACTGTATCAAGGTAGGTATTGGACCGGGTAGTATCTGCACCACACGTATCGTTGCCGGTGTCGGTGTTCCCCAGCTTAGTGCTGTCTACGATGTGGCTAGCGCGCTCAAGGGTACCGATATCCCGCTGATTGCTGATGGCGGTCTGCGTTATTCGGGCGACGTGGTGAAGGCTTTGGCTGCCGGAGGTCATAGCGTAATGATCGGTTCACTGGTTGCCGGAACAGAGGAGAGTCCTGGCGATACCATTATCTTCAACGGCCGTAAGTTTAAGAGCTATCGTGGTATGGGTTCTCTGGAGGCTATGGAGAATGGCTCAAAGGACCGTTATTTCCAGTCGGGCACAGCAGATGTGAAGAAGTTGGTTCCCGAGGGAATCGCCGGTCGCGTGCCTTACAAAGGAACACTACAGGAGGTGATCTATCAGTTGACGGGTGGTCTGCGCTCTGGCATGGGCTATTGTGGTGCTGCTACCATCGAGGATCTGCATCATGCTAAGTTCACCCGCATCACCAATGCCGGTGTCTTAGAGAGCCATCCGCATGACATCTCTATCACCAGTGAGGCCCCCAACTACTCACGCCCCGAATAGTCTAGAGTCTAAATCTATAGGCACTATAATTAATTATCACAATCAATGAAAAGAGTCACTATCTTTTTGGCAATCCTGCTGATGACGGCTGTGACAGCAACTGCACAGACCAACGATCCGGTGATCATGACGGTCAACGGGCAGCCTGTCTTGCGCTCGGAATTTGTATACTCTTATAACAAGAACAATTCCGAGGAAGTGATCGACAAGAAAACGGTTGAGGAGTATGTTGACCTGTTTGTCAATTACAAACTGAAGGTGATGGCTGCCCTCGACGCCCATCTGGATACGATGCGCTCATTCAAGCAGGAGTTTGCCACCTATCGTGATCAGCAGGTGAAACCTTCTTTCTTCTCTGAGAAGGATATGGAGGCAGAGGCCTTGAAGATATATAATAATACGAAGGAGGATATCGGTCCGAAGGGACTGGTAAACCTCTCGCATATCCTGATCAGACTCAGGCAGCAGGGTACAGCCCAGGAGCAGAACAGGGCGAAGCAACGTATTGACTCTATCTATAATGCCTTGAAGAACGGCGCTGATTTCGCGGAGTTGGCAAAGCGCGTGTCAGAGGATCCGGGCTCTGCCGCTAATGGCGGAAAACTGTCGTGGATACGTCCGAAACAGACGTTGAAGGAGTTTGAGGATGCAGCCTATGCCTTGAACAAGGGAGAGATCAGTGCACCGGTGCTCTCACCAGTGGGCTATCATATTATCCTGATGCACGACCGTAAACAGCTGGAGCCGTTCGAAGAACTGAAAGAGAGTATCTATAAGTTCATCGAGAATCGAGGACTCAAAGAGCAGATGATAGATGCGGCAGTTAATCAGGCGGCTAAGAATGCTAATCTGTCTGCCGATGCTTTGCTGGAGAGACGTGCCGCCGAACTGTCTGCCAATGATTCTGATCTGAAGAATCTGATCCGCGAGTATCATGACGGACTGCTCTTGTATGAGATCAGCAACCGTATGGTATGGGAGAAAGCGGCCTCTGATGAGGCTGGGCTTGCGAGGTATTTCCAGGCAAACCGTAAGAACTATTCTTGGGAACAGCCTCGTTATAAGGGCATCGCCTATAACACGAAGGATAAGAAAGATGTCAAGGCTGTGAAGAAATGCCTGAAGAAACTGCCTTTCGACCGTTGGGCAGAACGGTTACGTACTACCTTCAACGGCGATTCCGTCATCCGCATCCGTGTGGTGAAGGGCATCTTCAAAGAGGGCGATAATAAACTGATTGATAAAAAGGTATTCAAGAAAAAGAACGTGGAGGTGCCTCCTGTGAAGGACTACCCCTATGAGGCTGTGTATGGCAAACTGCTGAAGAAAGGTCCGGAGACATACGATGATGTGCGTGGACAGGTGGTTGCCGACTATCAGGATCAGATGGAGAAAGAGTGGGTGGCATCCCTGCGCAGCCGTTACCCCGTGACGATCAATCAGGAAGTGGTGAAAACAGTTAATAAACAATGATATGAAGCGTAAAAGTCTTATCATCCTTCTATTCAGTGCTGTTGCCTTGATGGGCATCAGCATGAATGTTTATGGAATAAAGAATAATATAAAAGAAACAAAGCATCAGGGTGTCGCATCCACAGCGAAAGACTCTGTAAAGGTGGAGGCGGCTCCCATCCATGAGGCCAGTGTTGTCGATGAGGTAATCTGGGTGGTGGGTGATGAGCCGATCCTGAAGTCGGATGTAGAGCAGATGCGCCTGCAGGGCGAGTCGGAGGGTATCAAATGGACGGGTGATCCCGACTGTAGTATCCCCGAGCAGATTGCCGTACAGAAACTGTTCCTGCACCAGGCTGCCATCGACAGTATAGAGGTGACGGAGAGCGAGATCTCTACAGCTGTCGACCAGCAGATCAACTACTGGATACAGTTGATCGGCAGTCGTGAGAAACTGGAGGAATATCGTAAGCAGTCGCTGACACAGATGCGCCAGGAGATGCACGATGATTTCCGTGACCGACAGATGACGGAGAAGATGCGTGAGAAATTGGTGGAGGATATCAATGTGACACCTGCCGAAGTGAGAAACTATTTCAAGAACCTGCCGGAAGACAGCATTCCTTTCGTGCCCACAGAGGTAGAGGTGTCTATCATCACACAGACGCCAAAGGTAACACAAGAGGAGATTAACCGTGTGAAAGATCAGTTGCGTGACTATACCGACCGTGTTACAAGAGGGGATATCACCTTCGCTACGTTGGCTCGTCTTTATTCAGAAGATCCTGGAACGAGCAGACAGGGTGGTGAACTTGACTATACCGGTCGTGGTATGTTGGATCCTGCCTTTGCGAATGTGGCCTTCAACCTGACTGATCCGAAGAAGATCTCTAAGATTGTGGAGACGGAGTTCGGCTATCATATCATCCAGTTGATCGACAAACGAGGTGATAAAATCAAGTGCCGCCATATCCTTCTGAAACCGAATGTTACCGACGAAGCTATCGCTCAGGCACAGTCACGCCTGGATTCTATTGGTGATGATATCCGCGCGAAGAAGTTCGGCTTCGAGGAGGCTGCCATCTATGTCTCTGATGATAAAGACACCCGTAACAACCGTGGTGTGATGGCAAACACAGCAGAAGGTGCCCGTACCTCAAAGTTCCGTATGCAGGATCTGCCTACAGAGGTGGCACGTGCCATTGAGGGACTCGAGGTTGACAGCGTGTCGAAAGCCTTCAAAATGATTAATAATAAGGGAAAGACTGTCTGTGCGATTGTTAAACTGAATAGTCGTACACCCGGTCACCGTGCTACGATCACGGAAGATTTCCAGGTGATGAAGAATGTGGTGCTCGCAAAGAAGAAGGAGGAGTTCCTCAAAGACTGGGTAAAAAAGAAACTGAAGGATATCTATGTTCGGATGAACGATCGGTATAAGGATTGTAAGTTCGAATACGAGGGATGGGTAAAATGATTAATAAACAGAACATATACCGTTGGACTAACGGGCATAGGATCATGGTTTTAATGATTCTGTGCCTGTTTGGGATTTGTCTGGTTTCTTCGCATGAGCCACCGAGAAAGAAACGGGGCAACAGGAAGAAGGTGGATGAGCGCGTATATCTGATACATGCCGACAAACTGAGTTATGATCAGTATGGCATACACCCCGATGCACAGGTCCTGAATGGAAGGGTGCAGTTCCGTCACAAAGGGGCAACTATGACCTGTGACAGTGCTTATTTCTTTGAGGCCAACAACGCCTTTCAGGCTTTCGGACATGTACGCATGCGACAGGGTGATACACTGACACTTGCCAGTGACTATGCTTTTTATGACGGTAATGACCAGATGGCAATGGCCCGTCGTAATGTAGTGTTGACACACCGCAAGACAAAACTCTATACCGACAGTCTTGATTTCGACCGTTTGTATAACCTGGGCTATTTCTTCGAAGGTGGTAAGATGGTGGACAAAGACAATGTCCTGACATCTGATTGGGGAGAATACCATACAGAGTCACATGAGGCGATCTTCAATTACAATGTCCATCTGAAGAATCCAAAGTTTTTGTTGGTGACGGATACGTTGCATTACAACACCCATACGGCATTGGCACATATCGTAGGACCTTCGGAGATTACATCCGGAGAGAGTGTTATCCACACCTCTCAGGGATATTACGATACCAATACCGAAAAGTCACGGCTCTTTGGTCGCAGCACACTGGTGAACAAAGAGAAAGAACTCACCGGCGACAGTCTCTATCACGATGAGAAGACCGGTATCAGTGAGGGCTTCGGGAATGTGGTCTATAAGGATAAGGAGAATAAGAACCAACTGTTTTGCGATCACTTCTGGTATGATGAGAAGGTGGGTACGGCTTATGCCACGATCAAAGCCATGTTGGTGGATTATTCGCAGAAAGACACACTCTATATGCATGCCGACTCGCTGAAGATGTATACTCATAATATTGAGACCGACTCGGTGTGGCGAGAGATACATGGTTTTGATAAGGTACGTACCTATCGTATAGACTTGCAGGCCGTGTGCGACTCACTGGTATATAACACCAAAGACTCTTGCATGACCATGTATAAGGATCCCATCGCATGGAATGAGGGCAGGCAACTGTTGGGAGAGGTGATACATATCTTCATGAAAGATTCTACCATCGACAAAGCCCACGTGCAGGGACAGGCCATGTCTATCGAGATGGCTGATACAGTGGAACACTATAACCAGGTGTCATCCAAAGATATGTATGCCTACTTCGAGAAAGGGGAGATATACCGCAGTGATGCCGTGGGTAATGTACAGTCGGTCTTTTATCCCATCGATGACAAGGACAGTACTTTCATGGGAATGAACTACATCGAGACGGATGAGATGAAGATGTATCTGAAAGACCGACAACTGCAGAAGATATGGACAACGAAGGCTGACGCTACGTTCTATCCGATGACACAGATACCACCAGACCGATTGAAGTTACCTAAGTTTGCATGGTTCGACTATATCCGTCCGGTAGATAAACAGGATATCTTCAACTGGCGCGGCAAGGCGAGCGGGTCGGAACTGAAGGTAGTGGAGCGCCATACTGCTCCCCTGCAGACTTTGTCAAAGAATAAAGAGGTAGAACCACCTGTAGAGAAAAACGATGTTCAACCTGTTCAAAGTGAGGAAGCCAAGACGGTTTCACCATGATTATCTCTATGTTGACGAACGGAAAGAACGTCTCAGGGAGATAGAGGAGCGGGCACGGCGTGAGCTGGGCCTGCCATTGGAGGATAACAACGAAAGGAATAGCCATGAGTGATATTATTCAACTTTTGCCCGACTCCGTAGCCAACCAGATAGCGGCTGGTGAGGTAATCCAGCGACCGGCATCGGTCGTTAAGGAGATGGTGGAGAATGCTGTCGATGCCGGTGCGAAGACCATTCAGGTCATTATCGTGGATGCCGGACGTACCAGTATCGAGGTGATTGATGATGGCACGGGCATGTCGGATACTGATGCGCGTATGTCATTCGAACGGCATGCCACCTCCAAGATCCGTCAGGCAGAAGATCTCTTCGATCTCCACACCATGGGATTCCGCGGTGAGGCCCTGCCCAGTATCGCTGCTGTGGCACAGGTGCGGCTGAAGACACGCACTGCTGCTGATGAGGTGGGTACAGAACTGTCGATAGCGGGCGGTAAGGTGTTGAGTCAACAGCCGGTGGCATGTCCCGTGGGAAGTCATTTCTATGTGGAGAACCTCTTCTATAACGTGCCGGCAAGAAGGAAATTCCTCAAGTCAAACGCTACCGAACTGAATAATATCCTCTCTACCTTTGAGAAGATCGTCCTGGTGAACCCGCAGGTTAACTTCACCCTTCATAGCAATGGGGTAGAGGTATTCAACCTTCGTGTCTCGTCGTTACGGCAGCGTATCATCAATGTGTTTGGCAAACGACTCAATCAAGATCTTCTCCCAGTGGAGGTGGAGACAACCGTCTGTAAGATATCGGGATTCATCGGCAAACCGGAAAGCGCCAAGAAGAAAGGTGCACAACAGTTTTTCTTCGTTAATGGACGTTATATGCGTCACCCGTATTTCCATAAGGCGGTCACAAATGCCTTCGAACGCCTGCTGCCGGGTGGTGAGCAAATCCCATACTTTATCTATTTCGAGGTACCTGCCGGGGATATCGACGTGAATATCCATCCCACCAAGACGGAAATCAAGTTTGAGAACGAACAGACTATCTGGCAGATTCTCTCTGCAGCCATCAAAGAGGCTTTGGGGAAATTCAACGACATACCGGCTATTATGTTTGATACGGAGGGGCGCCCAGATATCCCGGTGTTCGACCCCTCTGTGCGTACTGCTCCTGCACCACAGGTGCAATATGACCCGCAGTATAATCCTTTCCAGCAGTCGGGAGCACCCCGAAAAGAACAGGTCCCAGAAGACTGGCAACAGCTCTACGAGGGTTTGACCCCGCAGAAGACACCTGTCATGGGAGAATTGTTTGCGCCTGAAGAGCCCTCTGTGGCACCTTCTTTGGCAGAGGAGAAATCACCGGTACATTATCAGTATAAGGGTCGTTATGTGATGACAGCCGTGAAATCCGGTCTGATGATCATTGATCAGTATCGTGCGCACGTTCGTATTTTATATGAGGAGTATATGCGACAGATGCGCGAGAGGACGGCAACCGTCCAGAAAGTGCTGTTCCCGGAGTGGATACAACTGTCGTCAACACAGGAGAAGACAATGGAGCAGATCATGCCGGCCATGGAACAGATAGGTTTCGAACTGACCAATCTGGGGAATGGTAGTTATGCGGTAGCTGGTGTGCCGGCAGGACTGGATGGTATTCAACCGACAACCCTGTTGCAACAGATGATTGCCTTCGCACAAGAGTCGGTGATGATGACTGATGAGGATATCTACCATACACTGGCCCTGTCCTTGGCACGTCATGCAGCTATTCCACGGGGACAGGTACTCAGCAATCAGGAGATGGAGGATCTTGTCAATGGTCTCTTCGCATGTTCTAATGTCAACTATACCCCTGATGGCAAGAAAATCCTCGGCATCCTCCCCCAATCCGAAATAGAATCATTGGTATAGCCTATAGTTACTATAGGCACTATTGGTACTATAGTTACTATCGCTACTATTCCCCCTAAATCCACTTTTTTTAATTAAAAACAAAAAAAGTTCGAAAAATATTTGGTGGTTTAAAATAAAGTCCGTACCTTTGCATCGCTTTTAAAAACAAGGGCGTTTAGCTCAGCTGGTTTAGAGCATCTGCCTTACAAGCAGAGGGTCGGCGGTTCGAATCCGTCAACGCCCACTCAAGAGGATATCCGCAAGGGTATCCTTTTTTATTATTACCCCATTCCCCATTTCTCTTTATTCACTATAATTACTATTTTTACTATAATTACTATTTTTACTATAATTACTATTGTTACTATAATTACTATTGTTACTATAATTACTATTGTTACTATAATTACTATTGTTACTATAATTACTATTGTTACTATAATTACTATTGTTACTATAGGTACTATTGTTACTATAGGTACTATTGTTACTATCCTCCTATCCCCCTTACCTCCCTCTCCCAAATTACGTTAAATTACCCTAAACTCCAATCCCTAAACTCTAAACATCTATTATTTCTTTGCAGATATTCAATTTAATTCGTAATTTTGCAACCTATTATTATAATACGTATTATTTTAGAAAGATGATGAATCTTGATCTGTTAACCGCCATCTCACCGATAGACGGTCGTTATAGAGGAAAAACAGCATTGTTGGCAGGATACTTTTCAGAGTATGCGCTTATTCGTTACCGTGTACGCGTGGAGATAGAGTACTTCATCGCGCTCTGTGAACTGCCGTTACCTCAATTGGCATCTATCGACAAGAATCGTTTTGAAACACTACGTGCTATCTATCGTGATTTTTCCGAGGATGATGCACAGCGCGTGAAGGATATCGAGAAGATAACCAATCACGATGTAAAAGCTGTTGAGTATTTCATCAAGGAGAAACTGGACCAGATAGGTGGCTTCGAACACTACAAGGAGTTTATCCACTTTGGTCTTACCTCGCAGGATATCAACAATACCAGTGTGCCCCTCTCTATCAAAGAGGCGCTCCATGAGGTGTATGTGCCGCTGCTGCAAGAGTTGATCGATCAGTTGGCCGAGTATGCTGAGGCTTGGAAAGATATCCCTATGTTGGCCAAGACACATGGACAGCCAGCATCGCCCACACGTTTGGGAAAAGAGATGATGGTGTATGTCTATCGTCTGCGCACTCAGTTGCAGGGCCTGAAAGATATCGTCTTGACAGCTAAGTTTGGTGGTGCTACCGGTAATTTCAATGCTCATCACGTAGCCTATCCTGATTACGACTGGAAATCATTCGGTAATCGTTTTGTCAGTGAGAAGCTCGGTCTGCAGCGTGAGGAATATACTACACAGATTTCCAACTACGACCAGCTCGGTGCTTGCTTTGACGCTCTGCGCCGTATCAATACCATCGTTATCGACCTTGACCGTGATTTCTGGATGTATATATCCATGGAGTATTTCAAGCAGAAGATCAAGGCAGGAGAGGTGGGGTCCAGCGCTATGCCGCACAAGGTGAACCCGATCGACTTCGAGAATAGTGAGGGTAATATGGGTATGGCAAATGCTGTACTGCAGTTCCTCGCACAGAAACTGCCTATCAGTCGTCTGCAGCGTGACTTGACCGACTCTACCGTTCTTCGTAATGTGGGTGTTCCTCTGGGTCACGGAATGATTGCTATCCAGAGTACGCTGAAGGGATTGCGTAAGCTGATCCTCAACGAACAGGCATTGCAGCATGATCTCGATAACACTTGGGCCGTAGTGGCTGAGGCTATCCAGACCATCCTCCGTCGCGAGAGCTACCCCAATCCGTATGAGGCACTCAAGGCACTCACTCGTACAAACACGCAGATGACCGAAGAGCGCATCCACGAGTTTATTCAAGGACTTGAAGTGAGCGACGCGGTAAAAGCAGAGTTGATGGCGATTACGCCAAGTAATTATACAGGAATCTAATTAAATTTATAATTAACAATTTATAATTAATAATTTTACATTTTCAATTTTCAATTTTCAATTAATCTTGGCCTAGCGATTAGGCGTCTTATCATTTTTCTATAGCTACTATAGCTACTATAGTCACTATCATCACTATCTATTAAAAAGTTTACAGTTATGTCAGAAGAATTCGAAAGCAAGTCAGAAGAAGTACAGGCAGGGAACAATTCCCAGGAGAATAGCCGTGAAGGTTATCGCCCTGTATCAGGAAACACAGGTTATCGTACCGGTCGCAGTCCGCGTCCGAGAATCCACGCACAGCGTGCATATGTACCAAGAAGAACAGGAGACGATCAGGAAGGTGGATTCCGTCCGGAAGGCTTCGGTGCTGGATTGCAGCAAGAAGAAGGACAGCGTTCATATCGTCCGCGTACCAACTACAATGCGCAGGGTGGTTATCAGTCGCGTAACAACAACTACCGTCAGCGTCCGCAGAGTGGTTATCGTCCACGCTACAATAATGACGAGGAGGGTGGATACCAGCCACGCAGCAACTACCAGTCGCGTCCGCAGAATAACTATCGTCCACGCTATAACAACGATGAGGAGACACAGTCTCGTCCACGTTACTATAATAATAATGATGAGGAGCGTGGTTATCAACCGCGTCAGAATAATTACTCACCACGCAGTAACTACCAGCGTCCTCAGGGCGGTGGCTATGGCAACAGTAACCGTGGTGGTTATCAGTCACGTCCTCAGGGCGGTGGCTACGGTGCTTCTCGTGGCGGCTATCAACAGCGTGGCGGTTACCAGCAGCGTCCGCAGGGTGGCTACCGTCAGCGTACTGCCGATTATGATCCCAATGCAAAATATAGCTTGAAGAAGCGTATCGAGTATAAGGAACAGCATATCGATCCCAATGAGCCGATTCGTCTGAACAAATACTTGGCTAATGCCGGCGTATGCAGTCGTCGCGAGGCTGATGACTTTATCCAGGCAGGTGCTGTTACTGTTAATGGCGATGTAGTAAAGGAGTTGGGTACCAAGGTGCTCCGTGCTGATGTTGTGGAGTTCAACGGCCGTCCTGTTTCTTTGGAGAAGAAGGTCTATGTGCTGTTGAACAAACCCAAGGATTATGTTACTACCAGCGATGATCCACAGCAGCGTAAGACAGTCATGGACCTCGTGAAGAATGTTTGTCCGGAGCGTATCTATCCGGTAGGACGTCTCGACCGCAATACTACAGGTGTACTGTTGCTCACCAATGATGGTGATCTGGCCAGCAAGCTTACTCATCCGAAGTTCCTCAAGAAGAAGGTATATCATGTATTCCTTGATAAGAACGTTTCTCCGGAAGATATCCAGCAGATTGCTGAGGGTATCGAGTTGGAGGATGGTGAGGTACATGCCGATTCTATCGAATATGCCAGCGAGACCGACAAGAGTCAGGTGGGCATCGAGATCCACAGTGGTAAGAACCGTATCGTTCGCCGTATCTTCGAGAGCCTCGGCTATCATGTGGTAAAACTCGACCGTGTACAGTTTGCTGGTCTTACCAAGAAGAACCTCCGTCGTGGCGATTGGCGCTTCCTCACTGAGAAAGAGGTCGATATGCTTCGCATGGGAGCGTTTGAATAATTAATAGTTCACAGTTCATAGTTATTTCTATAGGTACTATAGGCACTATAGTTACTATCATATTTTTAATCAATGAAAAGAACAAAAGTTGTTGATGTCTTAAAAGACACCGAATATGGAAAGGAAGTCTGCGTAAAAGGATGGGTACGTACCCACCGCAGCTCCAAAGCCGTGGATTTCATTGCGTTGAACGACGGCTCCACAATCAAGAACGTACAGGTTGTTGTTGATCCCGCAACGGTAGATGCCGAATTGCTTAAGCAGATCACGACCGGTGCATGTATCTGCGTGGAGGGAACCCTTGTTGAGAGTCCCGCACAAGGTCAGGCCTCCGAGGTACAGTGTAAGAACATCGTGCTTTACGGTCTTTGCGGTAATGACTACCCGATGCAGAAGAAGGGGCAGAGTTTCGAGTATATGCGTCAGTATGCTCATCTGCGTCTGCGTACCAATACATTCGGCGCCGTCATGCGCATCCGTCATAACATGGCCATGGCTATCCATACCTATTTCCATGAGCATGGATTCTTCTATTTCCACTCACCACTTATTACAGCCAGCGACTGCGAGGGTGCCGGAAATATGTTCCAGGTAACGACCAAAAATCTTTACGATCTCAAAAAAGACGAGAACGGCAAGATCCTTTATGATGATGATTTCTTCGGTGAACAGACATCACTTACTGTGAGTGGACAGCTCGAGGGTGAGTTAGGTGCTACAGCCTTAGGAGCCATCTATACATTCGGTCCTACTTTCCGTGCAGAGAACAGTAATACCCCGCGCCACCTGGCAGAGTTCTGGATGGTGGAGCCTGAGGTAGCCTTCATCGATCAGGAAGAACTGATGAACCTCGAGGAGGATTTCATTAAATATTGTGTGCGTTGGGCGTTGGATAACTGCAAGGATGACCTGGAGTTCTTGAACAAGATGATCGACAAGACACTTATCGCTCGTTTGGAGGGTGTGTTGAAGGAAACCTTCGTACGTCTGTCATATACCGATGGTATCAACATCCTGCAGGAGGCTATCAAGAATGGTAAGAAGTTTGAGTTCCCCTGCGAGTGGGGCGACGACCTGGCTTCTGAGCATGAGCGTTACCTCGTAGAGGAGCACTTCAAGAAACCGGTGATCATGACCGACTACCCAAGCAGCTTCAAGTCATTCTATATGAAGCAGAACATGCCCACTGCTGATGGCGGTTCTGTTGGTTATAAAGGAACGGTTGCTCCCGGACCAACCATGCAGGGTACCGACGTACTCTTCCCGCAGATTGGTGAGATCATCGGTGGATCAGTGCGTGAGGAGGACTATGATAAGCTGATGGCAGAGATCAACCGTCGCCAGATGGATATGACGCACCTTTGGTGGTATCTGGATACCCGTAAGTATGGATCATGTCCTCATGGTGGTTTCGGCCTCGGTTTCGAGCGACTGATCCTCTTCGTTACTGGTATGCAGAATATCCGTGACGTCATCCCATTCCCAAGAACACCTAAGAACGCAGAGTTCTGATAAGGAAGCTCCACCCCTGCCCCTCCCAAAGGGTAGGGGCTTTTTTATAACCCCTCCTTATATATAATAAGGTATGCGTACTATATTACTATTATCTATTATCTCTATAGTTACTATAGGCACTATAGTCACTATCCCCTCTATCCCCTCTATCACCCCTCAAAACCTTTCTGTTTATGCGCATTTCAAAGGATTTTACGAATAATGTCTTTGTAAAATGTTAAAATTTGTTCTTTTTGTAAAAAAACACATAGAATTGTTTGCGGGTTATGAGATTTAAGCGTATATTTGCACAAAATTATTGTCGCCTTTCCGTTCGGAGGGCGCAATGTTATGTGGGAGAATTTAAGCATAAAGTATATATTTAGTTTAATTTAAATTTTTTTTAGTCTAATGAAAAAGAAAATTTTTAGTTCTTTGCTCTTGGTAGCATTTGCATTTGCTGCTACGAGCATGTTCGTTTCTTGTAAGGACTACGATGACGACATCAACGAGCTTCGCAGTCTGATTGACAAAAACGACTCTGCATTGAGACAAGCCTTAGAGCAGCAGAAGACTGAGCTCAATGGCTACATCACAACTCTTCAGAACCAGATGCGTGACGCTCAGGGTGACATCACAACTCTTAAGGGCCAGATGACAACCGCTCAGAATGACATCTCAAAACTTAAGGAGCAGATGACAGACGCTCTCGCTCGTATCTCTACTTTAGAGGAGAAGATGAAAACAGCTGAGAAAGCAATCAAAGACATTAATGATCTGCTTGGTGGTAAGCTCGAGAATGGCAAGACCTACAAGGAAGCTGTTGAGGAGATCTACGGCCGCGTAGCTGCTCTTGAAACAGACATGGCTACTGTTCTTGAGAAAGAGATCCCGGGTTTGAAGGATAGTATCGGTCTGCTCCGCGCAGTTGACGCTGACCTCCAGCTCCAGATCAATACTCTGAAGAACTTTAAGACAAAGATGGAAGAAGAGGTTATTCCTGGATTGCAGCTCAGAGACACACAGCTTTCTGACTCTATTAAGGATATCATCAGTCAGCTCGGTGTTATCCGTAAGGCTGTTTCTGATAACGCTACAGCTATCGGCGATATCAACAAGATGATTGGTGGTGAGCTCGAGAATGGTCAGACTTACAAAGAGTTCGTTGAGCAGCTGAGAAAAGACCTCAATAAGGCTAACGACGATATCGAGGATCTGCAGGAAGGTCTGAGCCAGTTGAACGTGCTGATCAAGACTTCTCTCCGTTCTCTCGTATTCAAGCCCGCTACTTACTATGAGGGTATTGAAGCTTGCAAACTGAGCACTCTTTCTTATTTGAAGTATGATCTCCCAGCTGCTGCTTGGAATATCAAGGAGACGAAGGGTTATGATGATACAGAGCGTTATCCTACAACTGACGCATTCAAGGTGCTGAGCTTCGTTGCACAGTATTACATGAATCCGTCAAGCGCTGACCTGAGCAATGCTTCTGTTAAGGTTATCGACGAGGATAAGGAGTATATCATTGACCGTGCTTCTGAGGCTGGTCTGACCGTTAAGGATTGGAACACTAAGGAAGGTATGCTGAATGTTAACCTGAAGGTTAAGGACAACAGCAAGATCAAGAAGGTATCTGCTGACAAGATGGTTACTGTATTCGCTACTCAGGTTAACCTGACTAAGAATGGTAAGGATACAACCATTACATCTGATTGGGCTACTGTAGTTGCTGAGAATATTTCAGCAATCAAGATTGCTCACACTGAGAAGGGTTACAAGTTCGCTGATAATATCTATTCTTACACTGGTGTTCAGAATGGAAATGATGCTTGTGACGTAGCTACACCTGGTCATCTGTTCGGTACAGTTTACGAGGCTAAGTCTAATGAGGCTCAGGATACTTGTGACTGGAATAAGACTCTCGATCTGATGGAGCTTGTTGAGACACACTACACAACTGTAGAAGGTGAGCACAAACTGATGGATGCTGCTACTCTGAAGGCTAATGGTCTGGAGTACAAGTTCGAGTTGACATCTCTGATCCTTGGTCAGAATAAGACTGATGAGTCTGCTCACGCAAATATCCAGGGTTCTATCTTCCGTCCACAGCCAGCTGATAAGGATGGTAAGCAGCAGGCTTACGGTGCAGAGCAGATACGTGCTTCTGAGATCGGTCGTACCCCAATGGTACGTGTATCTTTGATCGACAAAGAGACTGGTGACGTTCTCGAGTATGGTTACATCCGTATCCGCATCTCTGAGACCGCTGAGGATACTCCTCAGAAACCAGATGAGTACATCACTTACACTGGTAAGGGATATTCTTACAACCAGGAGTGTGAGGCTGAGGGCTGGAGCTACAAGACAACTTGGAACCAGACTGAGTATGACCTCTATCATAAGGTAAATGCTACTCGTGAGGAGTGGGAGGCTAACTATGGTGAGCCAGTTGCCGGTGATGATGGTGCTTACAAGCAGTATGAGATGAAGTCTCCGGGTATCTTCGTAGAGAGCGAGAAGCCAGTAGGAACTATCAACGCTTATCATGAGACTAACGCTTCTGAGAGCGGTACTCTGACACATACACTCGAGTGGATCTTGACATCTGCTGAGGCTCAGGAGGTATTCATGGCTGATCCTTACACACCGGTAAGCCGTGCTATCAAGTACGAGTCTAAGAACAAGACTCAGTGGCCTGATGTATACGTTGTATTCACAACAGGTAGCGATGTTACTATCACAACTCCGAAGGGAACTGTGAAACTGGATGAGACCTCTCTGATCAACAACTATTGGTACACTCACAACCAGGGTGATGAGGGCTTCGATGAGATCCGTACAAACACTCTGACTCCTGAGGATAACGCTGGTGGTACAGCTGATACACTCGACGCTACATTCAGTGATGTATTCGTAGGTAACTTGGCTAACTTCAACAGCCTGATCACTGTTACTGGTGACAACACTAAGAACAAGGAGTTCGCTGCTGACAAGCTTACTCTGACATTCGGCTTCGATAAGAAGAACGAGGGTAACACGTTTAACGGTGTTGATGGTAAGACTTATACCATGACAGTTGCAGATGATGGCAAGACACTGTATGCTTACCTGAAGAATAAGAATGACAAGCAGGAAGTTGCTAAGATTGTTGGTGACGATGCTAAGACTCAGAAAATCGAGTATCAGAAGACTGATTATGCTAAGGCTCTGTTGAACTATGTTGCTCACAACCAGCTGAACGATAAGACTATCACTGCTATTATCGGTATCAAGGCTAAGAACAAGTGTCCGAAGGATCTCGAGCTCGAGAACAATACATTCGATGTACGCTTCCTCCGTCCGCTGAACGTTTACAGTGGTGATAAGGTAATCGAGGATGCAAGCATTGAGGGTCTCCAGGAGATCGTTCTCGCTGACCTCGTAACATTCGACGACTGGCGTGATGCTTGGAATGGTAAGACTCAGAGAGGTACTGGTGGTGCATACTATGACTACTATGGAATCGAGGGTATTACTATCGACGGTGTAGAGGAAGGTCAGGTAATCAGTACAAACGCTGAGATTCAGGCTAACCTCGGTCAGGCTTCTGCAGATAAGTTCGTTTCTCTCCAGAGCGTAAGCAACCAGCTCGACTTCACTCTCCAGGATGGCAAGCTCGTTTACAAGAACTTGAGTAACAACGTAACAGAGTTCACTCTGAAGGTTCCTGTAATGGTTACATACATTTGGGGTAAGGTTCCTGCAATCGCTCAGGTGAAGGTTATCCGTACACACGCAAATGCAAAGAAGAACTAAATAGTTTTCTAATCTAAATGAGAGGGGAGGGGTATATACTCCTCCCCTTATTTCTAAATATAAAATGAAAATTAAGTATATCACAATTATCGTACTGGTGCTAACGGTTTTCATTTCTTGTGGAAAGAAACAAAAAGAGAATGATGGCCGTATCAGTGAGTATATCCGTCCGGCTTCTATGTATTATAGCAAGCAGGACACAGCAGATATTCGTAACTTGGTTAACCAGTATCTTTCTTATTTCAAAGCAAAGGATTTAGAGGCTGCAGCCGATATGCTTTACTTTGTTCGTCATGACAGTATTCTTCCATTAGATCAGGAGCGTCGTTCCAGGTTTATTAATCTTTATAAGATGTTTCCTGTTTATGATGCTAAAGAGAAGTCATTTGATCTGATGAGTGATCGGAACAATCAGATTAAGATTATGTTCCAGATCCAGAAAGATGGCGACTTGATGAAAGAACAGGGAGTGATGAGCTTTTCACTTAATCCAGTTGTAAAAGACGGAAAATGGTACCTTACCTTATATGATAAGGATGCTGAAGGAGTTGAAGATATATATAAAGAAAGATAATGATACATTATATTCAACGAGTATCTCTCTTTCTGCTGTTAGTTCTCTCTCTAAGTGCATGTGCCAAGAAACCAGTCAAGTTGGTATTTGCTCCTAAAGAAGTAAAAATGGGTGTTATTACAAAAAATCCTGTAAAACATGAATTGACAGTAGAGCTTAAGAATAAAGGTAAAGAAAATGCTTATATTAATGATGTTCGTACCAGTTGCACTTGTGTAAAAGGTTATCCTCAGAAGATGATTATTAAACCAGGTGAGAAAATAAAGGTAAAGATAACTGTTGATACTAAAGATTTTCTGATGGGAGAGTTCTCTAAGGATTTAGGAGTGTATATTAGAGGTAATGATACCCCGACAATGTTAAAGATTTCGGGGACCATGAAAAGAATAGAATAAGATGAGGCAGTTAAAGGGAATCATATTGACGATCATGTTGTCTTTCTTCGGAGTAACTTCGATGATGGCAACACATGATGGAGATGTCTTGAAGATCACCATGAAGAATGGTGATATCTATGGATACTTGCTCCAAGATCGTCCTGTGATCACATTCAATACAGATTCGTTGTATCTGTCAACAGATAATTTTACGATGGCACTGCCTTTTTCTTATAATGAAATAGAAAAGATTGAATTTGAGGATAACGCGATAACAGGTGTCGATCAACCCACGGTAAACCATCATGAGTTAAAGATTACTTATCTCGATGGTGAGCATGTCATTATCAGTGGGGTGGATGAGAAGTCGCAATGGCGCGTCTTCAGTATTGATGGAAAGCAGGTACAAGTGCCTGCTGACAGAGTAGGACAGGTTCTTACTTTTTCATTGACACCACTCATCAGTGGAGTATACATTATCCGCGTAGACAATTATTCTTTTAAGATTCGCAAGAAATGAAAAAACTGATTATATCAACCATACTTCTTTTGCTGTGTATCACTACAGGTTATGCACAGCAAAAGGTGTATATACATCTTAATGATACTACGATAGAATTATATGTCTGGCAGATTAATAGTATTACTTTTGCGGAAGATGAACCATTGACTCCACCTTCTGTTGCCTCTGCAATGGATTTAGGCTTGAGTGTAAAATGGGCTAACTTTAATCTCGGTGCAGAAACAGAATCCGGCCTGGGTTACCTTGTAGGATGGGGTGATATTACAGGTAGGAATCATTCTTCCAATAAAAAGTATTTCCCTGTTGATGAACCAACTGGCAATATCGTAGCTGATAAATTTGATATCGCTAAGAAAATGTGGGGCGACCTGTGGAGACTGCCTACACAAGCTGAAATTCAAGAGTTAGTAGACAGTTGTTCTTGGGAATGGGAGACTGTTAATGGTGTTGGCGGTTATCGTGTAACAGGAAAGAATACCACGGCAAATATCTTCTTACCAGTTACTGGTCAGCGCTATGAGGAGACTGTCAGCGATGAAGGACTGGGTTATTACTGGTCTGGTATGCTGAATACTGAGAATGTAGATGAAGCTATGGCGCTGAACCTTTCAGAGACGGAAAAGAAAGTCATTGCCCTGAAACGATATTTGGGATGTGCTATCCGTCCGGTTTATGGTGATTATGTGGTTCCTGTGACAATCATGATGAATGAAGCCACTGATATCAATTATACTAATGTGAAGATTAGTGGAACTTTCGAAGGTGATTACGATCATGCCAGTGCTTATGGTGTCATCTATGCGAAGAGCATTGATGATCTGGATGTTGAAGGTACTTCCAAAAAAGAGACTGCAAGTAAACCTTCAAGTAATACGTTCAGTTATACCTTAAGTTTCTTGGAAGAAGCGACCACCTATTATTATGTGGGTTATGCCTTGGTAGAGGGTAACTATGTATATAGCGATACCCTTTCATTCACCACCCTTTCTCATTTCCCCGTTGCTGAATATGTGGATCTCGGACTGAGCGTGAAGTGGGCTTCTTGGAATATGGGTGCCTCTTCCGATAAAGAAGTGGGTGGCTATTATGGATGGGGTGACAACACCGGTAAACTACAGAGCAGATATAATAATGAGTATGCTGTAGGTAATACTTCTACGAATATTGGTGGAACAAACTATGATCTCGCACATGTGAAGTGGGGCGGTAAGTGGCGTATGCCGACACAGGCAGAGTTTGATGAACTGAAACAGTGTACATGGACGTTCACCTCTAATTATGAGGGTACTGGCCTTAAGGGCTATATCATCAGCGGTAAACCAGGCAGTGGTATGGAGAATAATAAGATCTTTATGCCGCGTGGTGGAGTGCAGACATATACAGGTACACCTCAGTATTACGGAACAGATGCCGATTACTGGACGAGTGACTGCCAGAGTGATAATGTTAAAGCCTATTATGTTACACTGGTAACTGGTCCGAATGTGCAGAAACATCCTTCTGACAAGAATCTGCAAGTACCTATCCGTCCGGTATACGACGAGGCAACAAGTGGAAGCAGTTCTGGTTCAGGCTCAGGCGGTGGTTCTGGCTCTGGCTCCGGTTCTGGTTCAGGCTCTGGTAGCGGTACAGGCGGAAGTGATGACCCAACTCCTGGTGGTGATCCTCAGCCACAAACAATGAAGGTCGGTACTGCCGTTGATCTTGGTCTGCCAAGTGGCATCCTCTGGTCGGATATTAATTTGGGCGCTCAGACATATGATGATTATGGCAACTACTATGCTTGGGGTGAGACGGAGACAAAAGACTCTTATAACTTTGACAACTATCTCTATAAGGTAGACGGAGCTACGGATATGAATGTTAAGGAGAGTTATATTGAAATTGGTTCGGATATAAAGGGCACCGACTATGATGTGGTCCATAAGAAATGGGGTGGCAAGTGGCGTATGCCGACAGAAAAGGAGATATGGGAGTTGTATAACCATTGTACTTGGACTATTAGCGGCAACTGCTATGTTATTAAAGGTCCCAATGGAAAAACCATATCTCTACCATTCTGTGGTTACTTTAACGGCTCCTCTATCTATGGCGATTATAAGCAAGCAAGATATTGGACATCTGACGTGAACGTCTATAAAGATTCTTATTATGCTTATGCAAGAGCCCTCTCATTGGTCAAATCGTCAGAAGAGCGTTTCGTGGGCGGTTATACACGTTCCTTAGGTTGTGCTATCCGCCCTGTATATGACAAGACTATGTAATAGAAACAATAAAATAATTTATATTAATAACATTCTAAAATTTTAGATTTATGAGATCATTAAAAACATTACTTTTTGTTGCCTTGTTTGCCTTCGGTGCAAATGCAATGGCACAGGACAAGGTGGTTGATCGTGTTAATCAGCGCACCGTGAAAGAGTTTGATCATCAGGACATCTCTTACGAATTCCAGAAGCACTGGTTCCTGAACCTCATGGGTGGTGCTCAGTACACACTCGGTGAGGCTAAGTTCGACAAACTGATTTCTCCGAACGTACAGCTGGGTTTGGGTTATCAGTTTAGCCCGGTATTCGGTATGCGTCTGCAGGCAAATGCTTGGCAGAGCAAGGGTGGATGGAATGGTTATGTTCCTACACAGGGTGCTACTCCTTACACAGAGGACTACAAATACAAGTATGTAGCTCCGGGGCTGGACTTCATGTTCAACCTGTCTAACCTCTTCTGTGGCTGGAATCCTAATCGTGTATTCAACGTAGTGGCTTTCCTTGGTGGTGGTGCAAACATCGCTTGGGCTAACGACGAGGCTAATGAGATCGGTGCTCACCTCGCAAACAAAGAGGCTTATCTGCTGGAGTATCTCTGGGATGGCACAAAGGTTAATCCTTTCGGACGTGCTGGTATAGACCTGAACTTCCGTCTGTCTAAAGCTGTTAGTCTGTTGGTTGAGGGTAACGCAAATATCCTGTCTGATCACTACAACTCAAAGAAGGCTGGTAACGCTGACTGGTATTTCAACGCACTCGTTGGTCTGAAGATCAACCTCGGCAATGATACCAAGACTATCGCTACCGACGTTTATCGTGATGTTGTTGTTTATGACACTATCTGGAAGGATGCTCCAAAACCAGTTGTTGAGAAGATCGAGCCGATCCGTCGTGACGTATTCTTCACCATTAACTCTACCGTTATCGTTGACGAGGAGATGACAAAGGTTGAGGATATCGCTAACTTCATGAAGAAGTATCCTAACGCAAAGGTTGTCGTTTCTGGTTATGCTGACAAGGGTACAGGTAACGCTCGCATCAACGCTCGTCTCGCTGCACAGCGTGCTGACGTTGTCGTTAAGACCCTGAAGGAGAAGTTCGGCATCGCAGAGGATCGCATCACTTACGATTCTTATGGTGACACCGTACAGCCATTCGCAGAGAATGACCTGAACCGTGTATCTATCTGTATCGCTAACCCAGAGTAATTTCTGAGCTACAGATCGAATAAGATTCAGATTATAATAAAAGGCATCGCCATCGCGATGCCTTTTATTATTCCCCCCCCTATTATATCTATAGTCACTATTGTATCTATAGTCACTATTGTATCTATAGTACTATCTTACAGTTTCTCTATCTCTTCAATGGATAATCCGGTGCTCGATGCTATCGTTTCAAGAGAAACTCCCATATTCTTAAAATTACGAGCTATTTCCCTCTCTCTTTCTGCTCTTCCTTCAGCAATCCCTTCTGCTCGACCTTCGGCAATTCCTTCTGCCCTTCCTTCAGCAATTCCTTCTGCCCTTCCTTCGGCAATTCCTTCTGCTCTTCCTTCAGCAATTCCTTCTGCTCTTCCTTCAGCAATTCCCTCAGCTCGACCCTCGGCTCTTCCTTCGTCTCTACCTTCTTTTTTCGCATATTCTGTTACTGCGTACGTGTCACGAAACTGTTTAAGTGCCCTGTCGTATTTCATCCTTTCATTGTACGTCAGGGAACCTAAGTCCGTTATCTCCTCTAACTTCTTAAATACAGAATTCTTTGCGGCTTCTGGCATTCTTTTTAATGTTTCCATATCCTTTAATACACAAATCCAACGTTCAAAATCGTTCTCACAATCATCAAAACCTTTCTTAAACAGGGGCAGTTGTAAGTATATCAGACGCATGTGGTCTGTAAACTGGCGACCGGTTTTCATATCCATCAGTGTGACATCCGTGCGGAATCTGTCGGAGATTCTATCCTGACGGAAATTCAGAAATGATATGCAGTAGACTGCCTTGATGTCATATTTCCATAACGAGCCACGTTCCCCTTGCCTTACTATAGCTTGGGCTGCATAGAAGATGGTGCGCTCCGGGAAATACTGTTGTTTCTGATTCTGCATCTCAACAATAATCCTCTCGCCATTGGGTGTTTCGCACAACACGTCGTAGATGAGCGAACGGTCTTCTTCATACATACCTAGCATCTCCTTGTCAAGGAGTCTAAGGTCGTTAATCACTCTTTCACCTGCAAGCAGGTTGTTGAGGAAGTCTAATAGCAAATCTTTGCTTACTTCCTGACCGAAAATTCTTTTAAATCCGATATCGGTAAACGGATTGATAAATGTTGACATAGTCATTAGAATTTAGTTTGTTCATTCCGGAGCACAGCTGAGATAAACTGACGAGTGTACGACATGGATATCTGCTCCCTTGTTTGCAAAGATAGTATTTAATACTTAAAATGCAAACGTCTTGAGGCACTTTTTGATTCTAATGCTAAGAAATTAATATAAGTCTTGACATAATATACTATTAAGGACAGGGCCCTTCATGGAGACCTGTCCCTAAACCTTTACCACGGGGCTTATGTACCCCGCCTATTCTATTTCGCCCTTTGGGCTAATCATACCTCTGTGCATCTCCCTCCCTTTCGGGGAGGGGTTGGGCTCTAAAACTCCTCTCGGATCAAGTATTCTGCGATTTGCACCGCATTCAGGGCAGCACCCTTACGGATCTGGTCGCCGCTGAGCCAGAAGGTCAGTCCGTTATCATCAGCGATGTCCTTGCGGATACGTCCTACATACACATCATCCAGTCCGGCAGTCTCCAACGGCATCGGATAAACGAGGTTGGCAGGATCATCACGCAGGGTAACACCCGGTGCTGCAGCCAGTGCCTTACGGGCATCCTCTACAGAGATGGGCTCCTCTGTCTCAATCCAAACACTCTCACTATGACTGCGCAAAGAAGATACACGTACACAGGTGGCAGAACATTTTGCATCGGTGTGCATAATCTTCTGCGTCTCGTGGTACATCTTCATCTCTTCCTTCGTATAGTCGTTCGGCTGGAAGACATCAATCTGCGGGATCACATTATATGCCAACTGGTGGGGGAACTTCTTCACCGTGACAGGTTGATTCTCTATAATCTCCTTATACTGCTGTTGCAACTCAGCCATGGCGGCAGCACCCGCACCGCTGGCACTCTGATAACTGGCCACGCGGATACGTTTGATATGAGAGAGTTGCTCAAGGGGTTGCAAGCATACCACCATCATGATCGTGGTGCAGTTGGGGTTGGCGATGATGCCGCGCGGACGGTTCAGCGCATCCTTGGCATTACACTCGGGAACCACCAAGGGTACATCAGGATCCATGCGGAAAGCAGAACTGTTGTCGATCATCACGGCCCCATAGCGGGTGATGGTGTCGGCAAACTTCTTGCTGGTGCCGGCTCCTGCCGATGTAAAGGCGATGTCTATATCCTTGAAATCATCGTTATCCTGAAGGAGCTTCACCTCGATCTCCTTACCGCGGAACATATATTTAGTGCCGGCAGAACGCTCGCTGCCGAATAATACCAACTCATCCATGGGGAAATTTCTCTGATCGAGAATACGCAGGAACTCTTGTCCTACTGCGCCACTGGCGCCTACAATTGCCACTTTCATACCTATCAAATATTTGTTATCACAATAAAACGCTGCAAAATTACAACTTTTTAGCCGATTAATCGTATAATTTTATTATTTTATTATTTGGATCATGAAAAAGAATAATAAGAGATCATGAGAAGAAGGGCTATATGTCGCGATGATGTACTAACTAAATGAGAGAGTCCTACGTACTAAAACTGGTAGTCCGGATACTTCGGACTCTCACCAATAATGATTAATTATTTTATCAACATGGAGCATATAACAAAAAAAATGTGTATTTTTGCAATATGTTTAGTTCCTACTTCCCCGTGACCGACCCTACATGGGTATTCTTCATTGTGCTTTGCATCATCCTGCTGGCACCAATGATCATGACCAAGTTGCGCATTCCGCATATCATCGGAATGGTGTTGGCTGGTATCATCGTGGGAAAATACGGACTGAATATCCTGGAGCGCGACGACAGTTTTGAACTCTTCGGACAGGTGGGTCTCTACTATATCATGTTCCTGGCAGGACTTGAGATGGACACCGACGGACTGCGGAAGAATGTCAAACAGGTGGTGATCTTCGGATTACTCACCTTCCTGATACCCTTTTTCTTGGTATATCTTGCAGGCATCAATATCATGGGATATTCGATGCACGCCACGTTGCTGCTCTGTTGTATCATGGCCTCCAACACGCTGATTGCCTATCCTATCGTGGGAAAATACGGTCTGCAGCGACATAAGAGTGTGACTATCAGTGTGGGAGCAAGTATGATCGCCCTGACACTGGCGCTGTTGTCATTATCGATGATCGTCAGTCTGGCAGACAGCGGTTCGTCTGTGCCTATGCCGGTTACCGTATTGTTGATACTCGTCAAGCTGGTGGTCTACTGCGTGGTGCTACTGTTGGTAATCCCACGGGTGGCTCGCTGGTTCCTGCAGCGTTACTCCGATGCCGTTACCCAGTTTATCTTCATCCTCAGTCTGCTCTTCCTCTGTTCGGCAATCTGCAGTCTGATTGGGTTGGAGGGTGTCTTCGGCGCTTTCTATGGCGGATTGTTGCTGAACCGCTATATCCCTCGTGTATCACCGTTGATGGGGCGTCTGGAGTTTATCGGTAACGCCCTGTTCATCCCTTATTTTCTGATCGGTGTGGGTATGCTCATCAATATCCGCGCCCTTTTCTACAGTTGGCACACAGCCTATATCGTCTTGATCATGGTGGTGATAGGAACTGTGGGAAAACTCCTGGCCGGTTATATCGTGGGTATTGGATTACGTTTCCCGCTGAGTTATGGACACATGATGTTCGGTCTTACCAGTGCGCATGCGGCCGGATCAATCGCCATCGTGATGGTGGGTAGGAACCTGCAGATCGCCGACGGCGTTTATCTGGTGGATAATGAGATGCTCAACGGTGTGGTGATGATGATCCTGTTTACGTGTATCATCTCCTCGGTTATGACTGAACTGGCCTGTCGGCAGATCGTGCTCCATAACCCAGTAGAGAGTGAGATAGGCAAGAGTGGTGATGATGAGAAGATCCTGTTGGCACTCCGTAATGAGGAGACTATGCAGGAATTGCTCGGCTTGGCCATCATGATGCGCAATCCCAAACTCAACCGTGGGTTGGTAGGACTGAATGTGGTGCTCGACGATATGAACGTGGCGATGAATCAGGCGAAAGGAAAGGCCTTGTTGGAGAAGGCACAGAAGGCTGCCAGCGCCGCGGATGTGCGGATGCAGACACAGAGTCGTATCGCCACGAATATCGCCAATGGCATGATACATGCCTTCAAGGAATATGATGCCTCGGAGATTATTATCGGACAGCATGTGAAAAAGACGGAGGGAGAGAACTTCTGGGGATTGTTTACCGAGAATCTCACCACAGAACTTAACCGGCAGATCATTATCGCCCGTGTGACACAACCGCTGAATACCATTCGGAGAATACAGGTGGTGGTGCCCAGCAGGGCAGAGTATGAACCGGGATTCCACCGTTGGCTGGACCGACTGGCTCGTATGGCCAGTAATCTGGAGTGCCGTATGCAGTTCCATTGTAAACCGGCCACGCTGTCACTGATCAACCAGTATATACAGAATATCTATCCGCATGTGAGGGCGGAATATACGGCGATGACACACTGGAATGAAGTTCCCAAGATCATGGGAAATGTGAAAGACGATCATCTGCTGGTTATCATCACGGCGCGTAAGGGCACCATCAGTTATAAGTCGGTATTCGAGAAACTGCCGCAGGAGATCTCTCAGTATTACAAGAAGGAGAATCTGATGATCATCTTCCCCGACCAGTATGGCGAACCGGTGAATATGATGACATTCGCAGCGCCGCAGAAGAATGAGCAGTTGAGTGCCTACACGCAGATCCATGACTGGATCACGTATCATGCCCGACGACTGAAGAAGATGGTAGGTAATTCATAATTCACAGTTCACAGTTCATAATTTATTTTATCTATAGGTACTATAGTTACTATAGGCACTATTACCACTAAATTAAATCATCATGATTGACATCGAGAATATCACCAAGAGTTTCGGAAAACTGCAAGTATTGAAAGGCATCTCCCTGCATATCGACAAAGGGGAGGTGGTGAGCATCGTCGGACCGAGCGGTGCGGGAAAGACCACACTGCTGCAGATTATCGGTACACTCGACCAGCCCGATGGGGGCACTATCCGCATCGATGGGGTAGAGGTGGATAAGCTGAGCAAACGCAAACTGTCAGATTTTAGAAACAAACATATCGGTTTTGTATTCCAGTTTCATCAGTTGTTACCAGAGTTTACGGCTTTGGAGAATATAATGATTCCTGCATATATCAGTGGTGCTTCGCATAGTGAGGCGAAGAAAAGGGCTGAGGAACTGCTGTCGTTCATGGGATTGTTGGATCGTGCACATCATAAACCGAACGAGTTGTCGGGAGGTGAGAAACAGCGTGTGGCCGTAGCCCGTGCACTCGTGAATAATCCTGCCGTAATCCTCGCTGATGAACCGTCGGGTAGTCTTGACAGTAAGAACAAACAAGAACTGCACCAACTCTTCTTCGATCTCCGTGACCGTTTTGGTCAGACCTTCGTCATCGTCACCCACGATGAGGAGCTCGCCGCCCTTACCGACCGCACTATTCACCTGAAAGATGGTGAGGTGGTGGAAGCGGAAGTTGTTGCCGAATCGGAACAACCTGATGATTTGAGGAATGAGGCCGATCAACGGGAAGGCGAAACGGTGGAAGAAATAGATATGTAGATGATGCCCCGCCCCTAACCCCTCCCCATGCCTATGGGGAGGGATTGAGGGAGGGGTGAATGTAATTGTCAGAACGATAATTCATCATAATTACGTTAATCCCCTACAAACAGAAATTCCAAATGACTGAAGATCAGTCATTTGGAATTATCTCTGGTGCGCCTGACAGGCACACGATGAATAAAAACGGACAAAATTCAGCCTCAACGTGTAAATAGTAAATGCTTTGTTTTTTAGCTATTTACGTGATTTGTCTTTTTTGATGAAATTATATCTAATCACGTCAATTTTTAGCCTATCACGTCAAAAACACGTCAAAAGTTTGGAGAATTGACGTGAAATGATTATCTTTGTAGTGAAGTTTAATAAATAACAGATTATGGCACAAGTTGAGTTTAGTTTATCAAGAAAGATTCAGAAGGACACGGGTAGGGCTGAAATCCTTATCAAGTTCTACAATGGTAGTCAGTTTTGCCTACGTGCAAAAAGTGAGGTGTACGTAAATCCCGATTACTTTGAATATTACGTTGACAGAAGTAAATCGATAAAGTCAGGCGTTCGTATTCCTGATAAGGTCATAACGTCAACGATTGCAAAGGCTGAGAAGTACGGCTATGAGTTGAGAACCAGTGGTGAGTTAGTTATTAATAAGCGTGTAAGAACCCCCGAAGTCGATTTTCACAATGAACAATTAAAACGCGTTGAGGCTATCCGTTCCGCTATCCTTGATAATTACGAGAAAGCGGATAAGACAGAGGTCGAAGGTGATTGGCTTAAATTGGTAGTCGAAAAAGTTAATCACCCTGAAAAGTTCATCCCCAAAGATAATGAGAAACCGACGTTCTACGAGTTGGCGGAATCCTACCTATTAAAGAAACAATTTTCCGTTGACCATACGAAGGCTATCCGTGTGCTGGTGCGTGACGTTGCAAGGTATGAAGGTTTTGTTCGTGCAACGGACGAAGACCGCAAAGATTTTACTTTTGACGTGGATAAGGTGACACGTGACGACATAGAAGATTTGTTCGACTATCTTCGTAACGAACACGATTTGGCTATCGAATATCCAACGTTATTCAAGGAGTTATTAAAGAACTATCCTGAGAGTGTCGGCAAGGGTCAGAGAAATTTGGTTGTCAGGGGCGACAATACTATTATCAAATTGACGAAGAAATTAAAAGCGTTCTTCGTGTGGTTGTATGAGTCCAACATAACAACGAACAGACCCTTCGAGGGTATCAAAATCGGTTCAGAGAGATTTGGAACGCCTTACTACATTTCCATTGATGAGCGTAACAAGATAGCGGAAACCGACCTTGATAAAGTATGGTCGGCAATGGATGAAGAAGAACGGAAAACTATCAGGGAAACGTATAAGTGTGATATGCCTATTTCTACCCTGAATGTTCAACGTGACGTGTTCGTCTTTCATTGCTTTGTCGGTTGCCGTGTGGGTGACTTATTGACGTTGACAGAAAAGAACATCGAGAACGGGATTCTTGTCTATACTCCACACAAGACAAAAGACGACGAGGAATCCGTTCAGGCACGAATCCCCTTGCATCCGAAGGCAATAGCATTGATAGAGAAATACAAAGGTATCGACAAGAAGGGGCGTTTGTTCCCGTTCATATCAGCACAGAAATACAACGTGGCTATCAAGGTGATTTTCTCTCTTGCTGGTGTGACACGTAACGTTGAGGTCAGGAACGCCAAAACGGGAGAGTCGGAAATAAAACCTATCAATGTGATAGCATCCAGCCACATAGCAAGAAGAACGTTCGTCGGCAATGCTTATTTCAAGGTAAGCGACCCGAATATTATTTGCAAGATGAGCGGTCACGTTGAGGGGTCACGGGCGTTCACCCGTTATCGTAAGATAGAGGATTCCACATTGATAGATGTCATTAGCCAAATAGGATAAATCGATATGAAGGATATAATATTAAGATTCAGGGATGCAATAATCGGGCTGAGGGTAGATATTAACAACGGGTGTGATAGTGGTGAAATGTTCAATGAGGTTAAGCGTTTGTTTCGTCACGTGAAATCGCATTTGGCAGACCTTTTGACATCGGATGAGGAAAAGAATTTGCGGGAGGCGTTATCACAAATCGATAACTTCTTTTTGGTGGATATACATAGTAACGTCGAAGTAAAACGGGAGTGTATAGAACTGATGAGAGAAGTTCAGGAGGCTATCAGGAACTATTTCAACCCCCGTAACGATCCCGTGGAGTCGTTTCTTGATAAGTTATCCAAATACCATATCCCTAAGGATGATTTTTTACGTTATCTATCATCCCAAAATATTAATATACTTTTAAATGAATTACCTACGATAAAGGCAGCAGATTTGAAAAGGAATTGGTTCGTCAAATATAAACTCGTTAACGTAATTTATGGTACAGATTTCTTTGATTTGTGTGAGAGTGTCGTTAATCGCAAAGGTGAACGAGGTTGGAATTATGAGAATTTCAAAAAGGCTTAACGTTTATGAGTAACGACAATAATACAATCATTGGTTATCCGTTGGGTTCTACGATATGCGAGAACGCTAATTTTTGGGTTAGTGGTTCGTGTATGGACTCACCATTATCACCGATGAGGCTTAAAGACGGACAACGGCTAATTGTTCACGAGTACGAAGGCGTTTTCTATCCCTTTGCTGATATTGACAAGGTGAGGGGGAAAGTGTGCTGCGTTGAATACGAGGCACGGGGAAAGAAATACTATGTGGTAAAAGAAATCATTGGCGTTGATGAATTAGCCAACACGTTAAGGCTGATGTTCTATTATCCTGAGAAAACAATTGTTTCTATCAATGCAAATGCAATCCGTCGGCTATGGTTCGTCGATGGTGTGGTAACTGAAAATGAGTGATAATTAAGGGGTGCGTTTGCATCCCTTTTTTGATAGAAACTCCCCTGAAATTCCCTTTGTTATTCCCCTGAAATTCCCTTCTTTCCCCTACGCTTTTTATTCGATTAGTTTTACTTTATCTTTGTCCCGTGGTTCGATAGATGCCGACTACCAACGGCAAAGAACCTACGGGTAACACGAACTTATTGGTAGATGTTTGTGCCCCGTCTAATTTTAATTCATATTGATTATGAATATAACAGAATTATTGTCGGCTGGTGCAAATGTGGCTATCACTATCACCCCGATTGATTTGAAGGAGTTTGCAATGTACCTGATAGACAAAACGCTATCAGCAAAGAATCAGGATTCAGAACCTGAAACCTACCTATCACCCGACGAAGTGGCGCAAATGATAGGAGTATCAAAAAACACGCTATGGCGGTGGGATAAAGAGTCGTATCTGTCACCCGTCAGGATAGGGCGTAAAACACGCTACAAGCTATCCGATGTCAATGCCTTGTTAGTTGGTCGTTCACAACAAAATAAACCCGCTACGGGGCACGTAACGGGCAATTATAGGGAGGATTCACTATGAAGTACAACATTAAAAACCCCTATGCAAAGATAGACATTTCCAAAGACATAGAAAAGGTTTTGGAATACTTTCGCTATACAACGGGAACGACTCTTGATGTGATGTTGGCGACGGGTGTATTACGTAATAGTGTGACGTGGTATGTCAGGGAGTTGGAGGAACTGGGATTGCTGCAAGCAATCACCCGCAAGGCTGATTCACACACGGGGAGGCTGGCGAAGTATTATAGCGCAAATCCTGATTTGTGGGTACGTAAGAAATCACGTCAGTTGTCATTATTCGGGGAGGGTTCATTATGAGTGAAATAGAGAATAAAATTCAGGCAATAGGGGACGTGCTGGAATCAAAGATAAATAGCGAGTTAGACGAATACGAAATCGATTTGTCGGCTGAATATCCTGAACCGAAGTACACTTTGAAGTTATCAGGAATCGGCACGATGCCCCGTGGTGACATTCAGGCAATAAAAGCGAAGTCAAAGAACGGAAAATCTTTCCTTTGTTCCGTGTTCATAGCCTCGATTTTCGGCTGCAAGGATTTTTCCTTTGATAGTCTTGAAAATAACCCCGTCGTGTTGTATTTTGATACGGAACAGAACAAGCGCAACACGGCAAAGTTGGCGACACGTGTTCACACTTTGTTAGGGTGGGACAGAAAGACCAATCACAAAGGTTTTCACACTTATTCGCTGCGGACAATGGATTCGCCTCAACGATTCCCGTACATTCAGAAAATTGTCAATGAGAAAAACCCTTCTGTTATCTTTATTGACGGCATAGCCGACCTGATAGATAACTTTAACGATGTGGAGCAATCCAAACGCCTCATCGATGCTTTAATGTGTCTGTCAGGTGAGAAAGATTGCTGCGTTTGCTGCGTTCTGCATACCAACAAAGCAAAAGACGACTCAGGTATGAAGGGTCATTTGGGAACGTTGCTTTTACAGAAGGCGAGCGACGTTTTTGAGGTGAAGAAGAACAAAGACACCTTCAACGTATCTGAAACGGATTGCAGAAACACCCCGATAGATGACTTTGCCTTTTCTATTGACGGGCACGGAATACCATACCCCACGGCAAATCAAAATGAGATACGGGGACAACAAAAAGTTGAGGCTATCAAAAAAGTTCTCAGTGAAGTATTTGCAGACAAAGGCGAGTTGTCTTTTTCTGATATGCTGCGGTCGTATGAACTTCACGGGGTAGTATCGAAATCAACCGCCAAAAGAGCAATCAGGGAGGCGAAGGAAAACGGATTCCTACAAGTCACGGAAAAGGGTAACTATTCCTTATCGTGATACAAGGGTCAGGGTTCACGCCTTATAAATAAGGGCGTGACCCTTGAACCCTCCATAGTATCGGGGGTCAGGAAGGTTCATTTGACCCCATTTGACCCCTGACCCTAAAATAGTAAAAGGAGGTTCAAAAATGGAAAATTACAAATATCATTTGGAAAAATATCGTAATAGGAGTACCCGCCACGAGTGCCCTAATTGTCACGACAAACATTCCTTCGCTTATTACATTGATGATAACGGCAACATCATTGATAGGTCGGTCGGTAGATGTAACCACGAATCCAGCTGCGGTTATCATTACACCCCGAAGGAGTGGTTCAGGGATAACCCCACAGACACGTATCAGCCTCAGCGAATCGATGTTGGGGTCAAAAGGGTTCAAATGCGTGTTGACCCTGACTTCATTAACCCGAACTATGTAACGAAAAGCACGAGTTTAGAAAGTTCTTTGGCGTGTTATCTTTGTGGTTTGTTGCCTATTGATACAATAAAACGTGTATGGAGGGAATACAAGGTCGGAGCGACGAAGGACAAATCCGTTATCTATTGGCAGATTGATATTAACGGCAATGTCCGCACGGGAAAGATAATGAAGTATGACCCCGCCACGGGGCATCGTATCAAAGATTTTACGGGCGTTAATTGGATACATTCAGTATTGAAGAAACGGGGCGTGTTGCCTGATTCCTTCAATTTGGTTCAATGCCTATTCGGTGAGAGTCTTTTAAAGACGTATCCCGATAAGGGCGTTGCGCTGGTGGAGTCTGAAAAGACTGCGTTAATAGGTTCAGGGTTGTTTCCTGATTACGTATGGTTGGCGACGGGCGGGAAAAGTCAATTATCATTTGATAAGATGAAAATTCTATCAGGTAGAAGGGTTGTCGCTTTCCCTGATGTTGACGGGTACGGCTATTGGAAAGACAAGGCGGTCGAGTTGTCACGATGTGGGATTGATATTGTCGTTTCTGACATTCTCGAAAGGAGGGCAACGCCTGACGAACGGGAAAGAAAAATCGACATTGCCGATTGGATGCTGGAGCAATTGGAAACGACCAGCGACCCCCGTTCCATTCTCTCACGCCTGATAAAAGATAACCCGTCTGTCGGTATTCTTGTCGATGCGTTAGAATTGGAGGTCGTATCATGAAGGATAACAACCTGATTACTGAAACGATATTCGGTCAGGTCGTCAGCAAGGCGAATAACTATCAGGTGGGGAACGACAAGCACGGCAACAGATACATTATCAAATCGCCTGAAATAAGGGCGTATGAGCGTTCTTTTTACCGACAATGCAAAATCTATCGGAATAGGTTTATTAACGGGCGTTTCACGCTCTTTATTGCCGTGTATGAGAGTTCTTTAAGGTACGATTTGGATAACGCTCTGAAAACGATTCTTGATTGTCTGCAATCTGTCAACGCAATAACCAACGATAACCTTTGCGTTAAGATAGTGGCAGAAAAAAGGCTGGATAAAGACAACCCCCGTGTCGTCTATGCCATTCAGGAACACGAGCCGACATTATTGTAAATAACAAAGTAATAACAAGGAGGTAGATATGTTTAAGAAAGGAGAGTCAGGAAACCCACACGGGCGACCGCAAGGAGCAAAGGGAAAAGCAAAAGCGGATTTGCTCAAACGTATTACGGACATTTTAGACGATAACGTTGACCGACTGCAAAAGGATTTGAATAGGTTAGAACCAGCCGAACGGGTGCGGGCGTTAACGAATCTGATAGGCTACGTTATCCCGAAGAAACAAGCGGTAAACGTGCAACAATCGTTAGACTACGAGTATCAAAAAATGAAGGAGTTGTTAGCCGTTGCCCCTGATGAGGTTATCGACAAGATAGTAGAACGTATGAACACAATGAGGGGAGAATATGGAGAGTAGAAACCAAAAGATAATGAAGTTACTTTCATTGATACGTAAGTGTGAAGAACATTTCCTGATACACTTCATACGTGACGGGGATAATGTGACTATCATATCAAAAGAACCAATTGAAACCGACGAAGATTTGTGGATTGAACTTGTTTCAAACGGGATTGCACCCGTAAATAGTGAGGACGATATTCGGTTTTGACTAATTTTTATTATCTTTGCATACGAATTGCCTAATCGGGTAATTTATTAAACTTCAGGGGTGGGATTGTCGGGAGATAATTTCACCCTTTTTTAGTTCAAAAATGGTTAGTGGAATGGTATCACGTCAAAATCACGTCAAAAAGTAAAAATGAAAAATCCCAAACGACTGAGAACCAATCATTTAGGATTTATTTCTGTGCGCCTGACAGGACTCGAACCTGCACGTCCTGAGACACTAGATCCTAAGTCTAGCGCGTCTACCAATTCCGCCACAGGCGCTACTTCTAAGCATGTCTTTTTAGGAATGCACTTGCAAAGGTAGCTAAAAAAAAATATTATGCCAAGAAAAACTCTATTTTTCTAGCAAAATAATTCTCATAGTTGTTGGTGGTTTAAATGGTGCATATTAATTTTGCAACAGTATTATTTTAAACAAACAACTATGAAAAAGATATTTATTTTATTGGCTTTGTTCCTGGGTTCCTTGCCGCTTTCTGCTGATGATATCTATATGAAGATGACCTCGACTGATGAGATAGACACTAATACCACGTATCTTTTGGTGAGCGGTATGAATGGCGGTAAATCTATAGGTAACAATGTGATTACCGGAGTCACGATAAAGGATTGGTATGATAGCTCAGGAGATTATTTATCCATACCTGACAATTATTCAGGATTACTCTATATCCAATTAGAAGCGATAGATGCTGCAAATCATGTCTATGCAATGAAAATAAGGGGCTCGTCCTATTATATCAGCAACTCTAACAGCACTTACCTTACAACAGTTAACAGTTGTACGAGCAGAAGGGCTCAATGGGTCATCACCAAGCATTCTGACGGATTGATCCTTAAATCCTACAATAATTCAAGTTATGTGATCAAGCAAAAGGGGTCAAGAGATTTCTTTTGTACCGCTTCCACTTCTTCCACTTATAAGAGTGTCATACTATTTAAAAAGCTGCCTCCGACAGAAACCGTCACCATAGGAAGTGCCGGGTATACGACCTTTGTTCCAGCAAACACACTGGACTTCTCCGGACAGATAGATGTCACGCCTTATGTCGTTACACAAGCGAGTGCTACGGCGGCTATTCTGGAAAGTCTTGAAAATGTTCCTGCCAAGACCCCTATCGTGGTAAAAGGTTCGGAAGGTAGTTACGACATTCCTGTTACCACTGCTACGTCAACTGTGGAAAGTAATCTGTTAATTGCCAGTGACGGAACAGTTCCCGGTGACGGAAAGACGGTCTATGCCTTAGGAAACCTGTCGGATGGGGTAGGGTTCTACCTGGTAGATACGGATGTGATTATTCCGAATGGTCGCTGTTATCTGCGTGTTAATCAGACGGATCAAGCGCCTCAGTATATGCGTATGACCGTTAATCATACAACTGGTATCGATGAATATAGTGGGATAACAGATCACCCTTATTATTATAGTCTGAGTGGACAGCGACTAATACACCCCCGTAAGGGTATCTATATATATAAAGGTAAGAAGGTTGTCATTAAATAAAAGGATGGAATCATGAAGAAATACACGAAACCTCAAACGTACTGTTACCGTCTGCAGACAGAGTCGTTGATGGTGACAGAGAGTCTGCCCATCATAGGCAAGGACGATGAGAAGATAGAAAACTCAGATCAGGTATTGTCGAAACCTAATCACAGGCCTTTTGATCTATGGGGGGATGATGAGGATTAGCGCTTGACGACGCGGATGGAGAGTGTCTCTCTGTCGAAACGGATGCCTTCACGATCGATGAATTTACTCAGTGCACCGTTAGCAGCTAAATCCTTCGGCGTGCCGATGACAGGTGCTTCGTGTGGTTGCATCAGCCATAGGGTGTCGGTTATCTGCAGGGCCAACTCCAGGTCGTGTGTTGAGAGGAATATCGTCTTATGCGTCTCCCTACTCAGTTGGTGCAGCAACTGTAGCATGTCCACCTTACTGGGGTAGTCGAGGAAGGCTGTCGGTTCATCAAGGAAGATAACGGGTGTCTGCTGTGCCAAGGCCTTGGCAATCATCATCTTCTGACGTTCACCGTCGGAGAGGGTCTGTACCATCCTGTCCTTGAGCGCTTCGATGCCTACCATGCGGATGCTCTCCTCTACGATCGACTTATCCTCATCGTGGAGACGGCCCCAAAAACCGGTATACGGACTGCGTCCTAAGGCTACCAGTTCCTCTACGGTCATGTTCTGTACGTCAGGCTTTGTAGTGAGCACCACACCGATCATCTTGGCCATCTGTTTGTCTGTCAATGTGGAGATATCCACCCCTTTATCCTCCTCATTGTCTTTCGAGATGAAGATCTTTCCACCCAGAGGTGGTTGAAAAGCAGATAAGGTGCGCAGGAGGGTAGACTTACCCACACCGTTAGGACCGATGAGACAAGTGAGAACACCTGCCTCTATCTGTGCGTTGATATGTTCGGCAACAACCTTATTGTTGTCTTTCTGTCGGTAACCGATAGTCAAATCTTTTAATATGATCATAACTCTAAACCCTTTATTTCACCAATGAACGGGCGTATTCTATAATAGTATCTTTATTCTTGAGCAGGTCGCTCTGCAGCAACGCTACATGATGGTCGGGCTGAATGCCGAATTCCGTCGACTTCTTATCTTTGTCGTACATCGGACAAGCTGAGAAACGTACCAGCCATCCGTTGGGGAGTTCACTGGAGAAGGGTAGTCCGGCACCACCACCAGTCTGATCACCGATGATCGTAACATTCGGACAACACTTCATATACTTCACAAACTCGTTGGCGGCACTGAAGACCTGACGGTTGGTAAGCAGATAGACAGGCTTTTGCCAACGGATATTCTTCGAAGGTTTCAGTATTTGTTCCTCATAATCGGAGAAGTCATCGTGCCCTTTCCCCTTCTTATGGCGCAGATATCCCACCAACATTTCCTTATTGGTAAAACGGGCGGCAAACTTCTCCGCATAGGTGAGGGTGCCTCCGCTGTTGTCACGGATATCAATGATCAGTGCCCTACAGGGAGCCAGGTCCATGAATATATCGTCGAGGTTCCCATTGCCGATAGCACTGGTAAAACTACTGTAGCGCACATAACCGATATTGTCGTCGAGTGTCTTATACCGCAATCCGGATGCTATCTTATAGTCGGTGCCAAGATAATGGGTAATCAGCGTGTCGGAATAATTGCTGGGATAGTCTTCGTGCCACGACCAGTTGCGGGCTACGTCGAACGATGTATAGAGGTTGACATGACCGTCTTTCAGTTCACCGATCATATTGGCGAGCACTTCAAAGAGTTGACCCTGGCTCATCCCGATCTCTACCTGTCGCTGATACTTGTTGTAGATGGCATTCCAGTCAATCTGTTTGTCGGTAAAGAAACAGTAATGCTCATCCATGATTCTCCACAGTGCTTCGAAATTTCCCTGTGGACTATCGTCGTATTCTTCCTCATCGATGCAGGCAACGGTGAGAAACAGACAGCAGCACAACAGGAGGTATTTTCGTATGGATATATTAGTCATAGTCTTATTTTGTTATAGGATGAATAGTGAAGGTCCTGACGATACCGATGGTCAGCAGGTGGGAATAGGTGTGATATTTCAGGTTGTTGACCTTTGCCTGTTGGTAGTCGCCAAGGTATCCTATGCGCAGATCTACCCTTGAGAAGGGGATGTCCACCGAAATACTATGCCGCATGCTGGGGGCGTTGAAAGGTGTTGTGAACACGACATTATGATCGTAGTTACCCTCAGAGAAGATCTCGTAATACGACTGTCCGTAGTTAGGACTGAACATAGCACCTAATAAAGGTACGGTCAATTCATAGCGTGCCTTGAGGGTTTTGCGAAACAGGGTGAAGTCGTATTCACCGAAAATACTGGGAGAGATGTTCAGATACAGACGTCCCTGTGCGGGATTGTTGGTGTTATGTGAGTTGTAGAGGAATCCGCCACCGATCTCCGCCATACCACCGACGAACAGGCGCAGGCGGTCGGCCTGTTTGAGGAGCTTATATTTGCCGTAGTCGAAGATATACATACCCAACTGTTCAGTATTGTCATCCGACCGTGTAGTGCTATTAGAAAAGATGCCTTGATGAACAAGTTCCTCTTTCCATTGATCCGACAGATGACGGGTGGTATGGGAGATATACCGTATCTCAACACCTTTGTATTTTTCCGGACTGAGGTATGTATCGAGGATGTTAGATGCCCCGATACCAATGGATTGTACATTGGTAACCAACCGATCGTCTGCCTGTGCATGTGCCGTGAGCGAGACGGCGGTCAGGATACTGATTAGAAAGATTTTATATCTCATCATCGGGGAATAAGCTTAACTGTCCGGATTTCTCTTCATTCTTCTTTTTCCGACGCTTGCCATTATCTTTATTCGTTGCTTGTGGCTCTTGCTCTTCTGGCTGCTCTCTCTCTGGCTCCACGATGGGGTTGATCACCAACTTGACCGGTTCTGAGGTGGTACCCTCGTCGGGATCAGTGATAGGATTGATGATAAACTCTACAGGCTTTTCCTCAGCGATCTCCTCTACATCCTCTTCTGCATCTTCTTCTTGCAGCGGCTCGGCCTCAGGTACCTGTTCCTGCTCTGGTTCCTGTTCGGGATCTTGTTTTGAATCCTGTTCTGTATTCTCTTCCTCTTCGATCTCCGTACTCTCAGTGTCCTCAGTGTTCTCAGGCATACGTACGGGCTCCAACTCCTCAACCGTGATCTGGTTGGTTGTCCATAGTCGTTTACCACGAGCCTTGAATGACTTCACACCGATGAAAGGCTCTGCATCTACCTCCATCGGTTCGCGGAACGACTCGTCACCAGTGAAAGTCACCTTGATGAGTGGATAGGTCACATCTGTGAGCAATAGCAGTGTACTGCCCGGTGTTATGCCCATCAGGTTCTGTTTTCTCTTCGTGGCATCGAGTGGGAAGCGCTTCATGTAAGGAAGTCCTTTCTGTTCGGCGTCGAAGAGCACGGCTGTCCACACTTTTTCCGACTTGTATTTCTCGATGCGTAGGATATTATCCTCGTAGTGGTTGTTGATATCGATATTCGTGAGATAGAAATCACCATTATCGAGAATCACGAGGATGCTGTCGTCATCATTGAACTCACCGAGGTAACGTCCGTGATCGTCATAGTTCAATCGTTTGATATCCGGATCGAACCACACCTTCCGTCCACCGAGGGTGCTATGACCATGACTCTTCAGTGAGATGCGATGCACGCTGCGTGTGGTAAGACGCTTACCTCGGATACCTCTTCCGCGGATCTCTATCTCTGAGAAGTCCACATCCTCAAAGAGTTTTTTCTTCTTGGGATCGGGATCGAAGGTTACCTTAATCACCTCTGCCTCGCCATTGGGGTTGGCGGTGAAGTACATCACCTTAGATCCTTCGGTGCCTTGCGTCAGGTCGTAAACCTTGTCGCGCGTGATGCTGGTAACGTTGAAACGCTTGATAAAGCAGAAGCCTTTCTTGCCGTCACGATACACCACATTATATATGGTACGCGAGTCGTTTTTCTTGAACACTGCCACATGGATGATGTTCTTACCCACGAAGACCTTGTCGGCCACACGGATAATCTTATATTTACCGTCACGGTAGAAGAGGATGATATCATCGATATCCGAGCAGTTGCATACATACTCGTCTTTCTTCATGCCCGTTCCGATGAAACCATCCTGACGGTTGATATACAGTTTCTCATTAGCCTCTGCCACCTTGGTAGCCTCGATCGTATCGAAGTTGCGTATCTCCGTAAGACGAGGATGCTCTGCTCCGTATTTGTCTTTCAGGTACTGGAACCACTTCACAGTTACCTTTACCATATTAGACAGTTGTTTGTCGATATCCTCTACCTCAGCTTTCAGACGGGCAATAAGCTCATCGGCCTTGTCTTTGTTGAACTTCAGGATGCGCTGCATCTTGATCTCCATCAGTCGGAGGATATCCTCTTTGGTTACCTCACGGATCATCTGCGGGTAGTAAGGGGTGAGTCGCTCATCCACATATTCACAGGCAGCATCCATATTGGGAGCATTCTCGAAAGGCTTGCCTTTATAGATCCGTTCTTCGATGAAGATCTTTTCCAAAGAACAGAAGTGCAACTGTTCTAACAGTTCGTGCCGACGGATCTCCAACTCTTTGCGCAGCAGTGCCATCGTACTGTCAACATTATGCCGCAATACGTCGTTGACGGTGAGGAATTTCGGTTTGTTATCCTCAATGACACAACAGTTGGGTGAGATATTGATCTCACAGTCGGTGAAGGCATAGAGGGCATCGAGGGTCTTATCTGATGAAACGCCCGGTGCGAGGTGTATCTGTATCTCCACATTGGCGGAGGTCAGGTCGGTCACGTTACGGGCTTTGATCTTTCCTTTCTCGATAGCCTTGGTAATACTCTCTATCAGCGTGCTGACAGTCTTGGAGAAAGGCAGTTCACGGATGACGAGGGTCTTATTGTCGAGTTTCTCTATCTTGGCACGCACCTTCAGCACACCGCCACGTTGTCCTTCGTTGTATTTACTCACATCGATGGATCCGCCGGTGGGGAAATCGGGATAGAGCGTGAACGGCTGTCCTTGCAGATAACTGATGGCAGCGTCGCATATCTCATTGAAGTTATGCGGCAGGATCTTGGATGACAGGCCTACGGCAATACCTTCTGCACCCTGTGCCAGCAGCAGCGGGAATTTTGAGGGTAGGGTGATGGGCTCTTTGTTACGTCCATCGTAGCTATACTGCCATTCGGTTGTCTTGGGGTTGAAGACTACATCGAGGGCAAACTTACTTAGTCTGGCCTCAATGTATCGGGGTGCTGCGGCACGGTCGCCGGTAAGGATATTTCCCCAGTTTCCCTGACAGTCGATCAACAGGTCTTTCTGTCCCATCTGCACCAAGGCGTCACCGATGGAGGCATCGCCGTGGGGATGGAACTGCATGGTATGTCCCACGATATTGGCCACCTTGTTATATCGCCCGTCATCCATGCGTTTCATGGAATGGAGGATACGTCGCTGCACAGGCTTGAGTCCGTCCTCTATATGGGGGACGGCACGTTCCAGGATTACGTATGAGGCGTAGTCCAAGAACCAATTCTGGTACATTCCGCTAAGATGGTGCACGGCAGCGGCATCAAAGCGGTTGACCGGTTTATAGTCGGAGTGTCCGTCTTCCGACGGCTCTTCATTCATAGGTATGTCTTTTATCTCGTCGTCCATAGTAGGTATCTCGCACATCAATTACTATCGTCTTTTTTAAGACGACTGCAAATATAACACTTTTCTTTGAAATACGCAAATAATTGCTTGACTGCCTGAAAAGGGGACTATTTCTTTGGAAGCAGCATACTCTTACCATTGATGAAGAGATTCTCGTTGCTGTCTGGTTCAATCTTCCATACTTCCTTCCCTGAAGGCACCTTGAAGTTGACATTCTCAAGGTACAGGTTGCGTACACCCGATACATCGATCTCTGCTTCATCGGCAGACAATTCAGCATCTCTTATGGTGAGCATATTCAGGTCGTGTAACAGCATCAGTCGTTTGGTGTGTGACTGGATACGTTCGATGGTCACATTACGGGCTGGTGACTCAGGTATGCCGTTGACTTTCAGGAAATAGGTTCCATCCTCAATGATGTTGTCGCGGATAAAGACATTGCGGTAAGCAGGTGTGAAACGGTCGAAGTCCATCAGTACACGGGCAGACAACCCACCTACATAGATAGCAGCGCCAAGCATGTCGAAGCTGATGGCTTCTTTGGCTGCCTTGATCCTGTTGCGCTCATAATAGAGGTTCTCTCCACCGCCACCACGAGGACGGCGTGTCTTGAAACGAAGACCTACGGAGGTGCCTTGGAACACATTATCATGAACGTAGATATCCCGGATCATACCCGCTGTCTCAGAACCGCAGGTAACACCACCATGGCCAATGGCCGTGAGGTTTTTGCGGATAATAAGGTTCTCGCAAGGACGGCGTACCCTCATGCCATCGATACCACGACCGGCCTTGATGGTGATATTGTCATCGCCCGTCTCGAGGAAGTTGTATTCTATCAGCACATTGCGGCTCGACTCGATATCCATGCCGTCGCCCATCGGCAGACCAACACTGTGTACCTTTGTGCCACGGATAATAACGGAGTCGCAGTAGGTAGGCACGATATTCCAGAAGACACATTGTGTGAGATCGACACCCTCAATCAATACATTCTGACAAGCTACAGGTCCGATGAAGGTGGGCAGATAGACACAAGTGCTGTCATGACCATCGTAGATTCGTTCTGTAGGTGGCAGGTCGTAGTTGACACGACTGTCGAACGAACCGTAGCCGGGGTTCTTATGCCATAGTTCGCAGTCACGACCCGGACCGATGAGATGTCCCGTGCCGGTAATGCCGATATTCCGTTGTTTGTAGGCATAGATCATGGCACCACAAGACATGGCCTCTATACCGGCACTGCGGGTGAAGACAACAGGCAGATAGTCTTTGACGTCACCACTGAAGTATACGTTTGCCCCTTCTTCCACATGCAGGCAGACATTCGACTTCAGTTCGATACGTCCGGTATACCAGTCGCCCTTCGGGATGACCACCGTACCTCCACCTTTTGCGGCAACCGCATCGATAGCAGCCTGAATCTGTTGACGAACGAACTTTCCTTTCTTGGCTCCCATCTTGGTGATGCTGAGTTGATAGTCAGGGAAGACAGGTCGTTGCAGTTGTGGCATGTCAAAGGGTGCGTTGATGGGTGCTATCGTGTCGGGCATGGCAGCCGGACCGACTTCTTCTGCTGTAGGAACATGAACCTGTGCAAAGGCGGAAACACCGAATAACAAACTGATAAGAACGAATAATGGTCTGGATACGAATGTTGTCTTCATAAATTATTATGCGAAATGTTTTAATACGTTTTCAAGCAGGTGTAAAGTTAGTAATCACAAGGTTAACTCACAAGTATTAGGGGTTGGTTTAACTTTTCTTTAACACAGATTTTACTTTTCGCCACTTCATGTTTCTATATAATAGCGAATAAATAAAAACGAAATAATGAAAAGAGTAATAACATGTTTGTTGGCAATGGTCTCTCTCTTTGCTTACGCACAGGGAGACCGTTTTGAGTGTAATGACTCATGCAGCGTGAATACAACAGGTGAGGCAACGTTTAACGTGGTGAGTCCGACGGGTTTCTCTACCGTAGAACCGATAGAGATGGTACCTCGACTGACGACGCTAATCTACCATGGTGACGATACCGACGATGGAGAAGGGGGCTACAGCATTCCTGATTACCGGTGATGCCTCACGCAATAAGATTCAGACAATGCCTGGCGGAGGGTTCTCAACTGTTGCTATTGAACTACCGGATAAGTGGGATGAACTGATGAAAGGTCTGGGATACCTACCGCTTGAGGGATATCGGTTGGAATCAACTCATACAACAGCTATCAATCAAGCAAAAGGATCCTCTTATCGTAAAAATGCCAATGCCAGAATGTACAACATGAGAGGACAGCAACTGAACCGTCGGCCGTCGCGTGGCGTGTATATCCAATCGGGCAGAAAAATGCTATCACGATAGTTATCAGGGTGCTATGACCTATCTCTAAGCTATGAAACGAAGCCAGATTTTTGCTTAAAATTGAGTTTGCCTTCATATTCTGCATAAGGAGTTAATAGTCAATAGCTTGCACGTATGAAGGCAAATCTCTTGCCTTCATACACCTTCATAAGACCAAAACAAGTTGTTTTGCTTTAGATAAAGTGACTTTTCTCATGGGATTTTATCACTTTCTCCAGACCAAAACAACTTATTTTGGTCATAAGATGAGGATTACTTCATGTGAAAATGATTACTTTCATGTGATATGCTAATCCATCTGAATGTCTGCGGTAATTATACCTTGTCTCCACAATCTGCATCGAAAACCAGGAAATTACCCTATAATTATGAAGGCAAATTGTTTGCCTTCATCATTGTAACATATTGATTGGTAGTTTGTTATGTTAAAAATGAAGGCAAGGCATCTTTTAGATAATCATGTGCTATTGGGGCCCTGTCCCCGTCTATGACGATGAAATACACACTCCTTGCCAGATAGTCAAGACATTGATTTTGTTAATTTAACAGTATGAATGGTTTCTCTTTATGAGGTTTTGCTTATCTTTGCAGGCAAAATATTGAGAAAGAAGATATTTGTTAGATTAAGAATGATTTGTCATGGCACAGGAAGACGTATTTAAAAAGATTGTTTCTCACTGTAAGGAGTATGGTTTTGTATTTCCCAGCAGTGAGATTTACGATGGATTAGCTGCCGTATACGACTACGGACAGAATGGTGTAGAACTGAAAAATAATATCAAGCAATATTGGTGGAAGAGTATGGTGCTGCTGCACGACAATATCGTTGGTATCGACTCTGCTATCTTTATGCATCCTACGATATGGAAGGCATCAGGTCATGTGGATGCTTTCAACGATCCCTTGATTGACAACCGTGATTCTAAGAAACGCTATCGTGCTGATGTGCTGATAGAGGATCAGATTGCCAAATACGAGGAGAAGATCGACAAAGAGATACAAAAGGCCAAGAAACGTTTTGGAGATCAGTTTGATGAGGCTCAGTTCCGTGCAACAAATGCGCGTGTATTGGAGAACCAGCAGAAACGTGATGCCCTGCATGAGCGTTACTCTGTGGCTATGAATGCCATGGATCTGGAGGAACTCAAGCAGATTATCCTGGATGAGGAGATCGTCTGCCCGATCAGTGGAACACGTAACTGGACCGATGTGCGCCAGTTTAACCTGATGTTCTCTACCGAGATGGGTGCATCTGCTGATAATAGCATGAAGGTTTATCTGCGTCCGGAGACTGCACAGGGTATCTTTGTTAATTACCTGAACGTACAGAAGACTGGTCGTATGAAGATTCCTTTCGGAATTGCTCAGATCGGTAAGGCCTTCCGTAACGAGATTGTGGCAAGACAGTTTATTTTCCGTATGCGTGAGTTTGAGCAGATGGAGATGCAGTTCTTCGTAAAGCCGGGAACAGAACTGGAGTGGTTCAGCAAGTGGAAGCAAACTCGTATGGCATGGCATCAGGCATTAGGTTTCGGTGCAGAGAACTACCGTTTCCATGATCATGAGAAACTGGCTCATTATGCCAATGCTGCCACAGACGTGGAGTTCCGTATGCCGTTTGGTTTCAAGGAGGTGGAGGGTATTCACAGCCGTACAGACTTCGACCTGTCACAGCATCAGAAGTATAGTGGAAAGAAGATTGAATACTTTGATCCGCAGACCAATGAGCGCTATACTCCGTATGTTATCGAGACTTCTATCGGTGTGGACCGTATGTTCTTGTCTATTATGTGTCACGCTTATACTGAAGAGCAGTTGGAGAATGGTGAGAGTCGTGTCGTTCTGAAGTTGCCCGCAGCCTTGGCTCCTATTAAGTTGGCTGTGCTGCCATTGGTTAAGAAAGGCGGTCTGCCAGAAAAGGCTCGTGAGATCATCGATAACCTGAAGTTCCACTTCAACTGCACCTATGACGAGAAGGATACCATCGGTAAGCGCTATCGTCGTCAGGATGCTATCGGTACTCCGTATTGCGTAACCGTTGACTACGATACCCTGAATGACAACTGTGTGACCCTGCGTAACCGTGATACCATGGAGCAGCAGCGTGTCAGCATCGATCAGTTGAACAGCATCATTGAGGACAAGGTAAGCATTGCCAGTCTGTTAAAGAAAATACAGTAATGAAAAAGTATCATCTATTTTTGTCGATAGGAATCCTGTTGTCGCTTTTCCTCACTGCTTGTAGTGAGACAGAGGATGCTGCCAGTGAGTTTGAGAATTGGCAGGAGCGTAACGAGACCTATTTTAACAATATCTATAACAGGGCTAAGAGCGGCAGTTCTGATCTGAAGATCTTCACCAAGTGGAGCATGAACGATGCGGCTGCCACCAATGCCGACGACCATATCGTAGTACAGGTGTTGGAGAGTGGCAGTGGCAGCGGTTGTCCGATGTACACTGATTCTGTACAGATACATTATCGTGGGCGGTTGATGCCATCGAGCACATATGCTGATGGTTTTGTCTTTGATCAGAGTTATACGGGCATCTTTAACAAGGCCACACTGAAACCAGTGAGCAAAGCCGTTAGTGCTTTTGTCGACGGTCTTACCACGACATTGATGAATATGCACATTGGTGATCACTGGCGTGTGTATATCCCCTATAATTTAGGATATGGTACAACACCACCTTCATCAAGTGGTATACCGGCATACAGTACACTGATCTTTGATATTGCTTTAGTAGCTTATTACAGACCAGGGGCAGATGTTCCGGATTGGAAGGCAAAGACAAGCAATCGTTTTTGGATAGAAAAATAAGATGTTAACATACTAATAGATATCGGGGAGTGGTTACTTCCCGATATTTTTATGCGCAAAAATGCATATCTTTTTGTATTTTGTGAATTTTTTATGTAACTTAGCACCCATAATAATAACAGAAGAAGATGAAACACAAATATCTTTTATTACTCATTATACTATTTGTCACAAGTAATGTGTGTATTGCTCAGGAGCAGACTGCACATAGAAAACGGGTAGCTGTGGTCTTGAGTGGCGGCGGTGCTAAGGGTATGGCACATATCGGCGCCTTGAAGGTTATTGAGAAAGCGGGTATCCCGATAGATATTATCACTGGTACATCGATGGGTAGTATCGTGGGCGGACTATATGCTATAGGCTATGATGCGGCAACTCTCGACTCATTGGTGAGAAAACAGAATTGGGCATTCTTGCTCAGTGATAAGAAAGAGGGTAGCAAACTAAGCCTGGAAGATCTGCGGCGTGCAAATACGTATATTATTCAGAAGGAATTCTCCAAGAACCATAATGTTAGCGAGGCCGGACTGATAACAGGTCGTAACCTGGCAGTGCTCTTCGATGAGCTGGTGGGGGAGTATGGTGGTGATATCAACTTCTCTTCGTTACCTATTCCTTTTGCATGTGTGGCAACGAATATTATCGATAATTCAGAGTATGTCTTCCATGAAGGCAAGTTGGCACAGGCTATGCGTGCCTCTATGGCAATACCAGGAGCTTTCTCACCGGTAAGAGTTGATGACGTGGTGTTGGTAGATGGCGGTTTGCGTAATAACTACCCGGTGGATGTGGCTCGCGAGATGGGAGCTGATATCGTTATCGGTGTTACCTTACAGGGCGATGGTAAGACAGCCGATGAATTGAAGAATACGGTAGATATCCTCTCACAGTTGGTGGACGTGAATTGTAAGAATAAGTTTGATGAGAATATTGCCGACAGTGATATCCATCTGCGTGTAAACACAAAAGGCTATTCTGCTGCCAGTTTTACGGCGTCGGCCATCGACTCTCTGATACATCGTGGAGAGGTGGAGGCCATGCGCCATTGGGATGAACTGATGGCCATTAAGAAAGAAATCGGTATTGATGATTCTTTTACTCCCATGAAACAGATTCCGCCACGCCCTGCCCAGGATGTCAAGAAGACGGATAATGGCGATTATATCGTTGGAGGTCTGGCAGTGCGTTTCGATACAGAGGAGCGTGTGGCCCTGCAAGCCAATGTACGTGTGCCACTCAGGACAAAGTTGACGACGAATGCTGAGGCTACCCTTCGTTTGGGAAAGCGTATCATGGGTCGTCTGGATTTGTCGCAGTATATGGAAAACACTGCTTATGATAATAACATTCCAAAGTTCATGGGTCGACTGTCGTATATCTATCGACGTAATGAGTTAAACATCTATGACCACGGTAAGAAAAACCATAATGTCACCTACGACCAGCATTCTGTCGATGTGGCATTGCTGAACTTTAATATCCGTCATTTCAATTTTGAGTTAGGTGCAATCTACGACTATTACGATTTCCGTTCACTCCTGGTGGCTTACCATACGGATAATCCAGAGGTGCAGTTGGATGATGCCCATTATTATAGGTACTATGCCCGAGTGAACTATAACTCAGAAAACAACTGGAACTTCCCGACACGTGGAGCGAAATTCCAGGCCAGATACGCCTATTATACAGACAACCTTAGTGAACTGGATGGTCATGCGGGAATGAGTGCAGTGAGTGCGATGTGGCGCATGTCGTTTTTGCTTGGACATAAGTTTTCTATTCAGCCCATGGCCTACGGTCGTCTGCTCTTTGGTCCGTCGCAGCCTATTCCTCTCAAGAATATGATTGGTGGCGATTGGTTCGGACATTATTCCTATCAGCAGATGCCTTTTGCAGGAGTAGGATATATGGAATTCACGAATTCTCATTTCATAGCTGCCCAGCTACAAGCTCAACAACAGTTGGGTACCAGCCATTATATCTTGTTGAAGCTGGCTGCTGGACAACATGCTGATAAGTTCAGTAAACTCATAGATGAGAAAACAATGTTTGGCGTGCAGGCAACTTATTGCTTTAACTCTCTCTTAGGACCTCTCGGAGCTTCGTTAGGATACAGCAACCTGACCAAGAAAGTGAATTTCTTCGTGAATTTAGGGTTTGAGTTCTAATAAAAAAGATACATCCTCTATTTCTTCAGGGTGAAATCAAAACATAAGCCACCGTCATTTCCATTCTTGACGGTAATCTGTCCACCATGAAGCAGTACGGCATTCTTCACAATGGACAGTCCAAGACCCGTACCTCCCATCTCACGACTGCGCCCCTTGTCCACCCGGTAGAACCGTTCGAAGATACGCGAGAGATGTTCTTTGGGAACACCTGCCCCATTATCGCTGAAAGTGAAATGCCATCTGTCAGACAACTGTTCTGCCGAAATCTTTATAGTTGTATTGATACCGGCATAGTTGATGGCATTGTCAATCAGGTTACGGAAGATGCTATACAACAGCTGCCAGTTGCCTTCCACGGGAATGTCCTCTGGCAGACAGTTGATGACAGTCATCTGTCTGGCAGACAGGGCGGGCTCCGACTCCAGGATCGTATCGGCTACCAAGGTGGAGATGTCCACACGTTCTTTTTGTAACAGATGGGATGCGTACTCCATCTTATTGAGTGTAGAGAGATCTTGCAATAACGAAGAGAGCCTTCGGGCTTGTGCATTAGCGCGCTTGATAAACTGTAATTTTGTCTCTTCGCTGATGTCGGCACTGTCAAGGATCGTGTCGGTATATCCGAGAATACTGGCAACGGGGGTCTTCAACTCATGGGCAATGTTCTGCGTGAGTTCACGGCGCATCTTATCCTGCCTCTCTTTTTGTTCCTTGCTGATACGTTCATCCATACGACGGGCATAACCGTACAACAGCCATCCCAGTCCTATCATGACGATGATAGAGAAAAACAACAGATGCCAATCGTTGGGTTCGTTGAGCGGCATCTTATTCTTACGGTCGATGTCGTCGAAGAGAATAAAAGTGGCTGCGTATGCGATGAATATCAACATCACACTAATCCACATCCTTCGACCTTCCGTGCCCCTTTTCATATTACCTACTCAAAGCAATAGCCGAATCCTTGGCGGGCAACGATGCATGAAGCGTATGCCCCCAACTTCTTACGCATGCGAGCCATATTGACATCCACCGTGCGATCTGTCACAATGACATTCTTCGGCCATACTTTCTCTAACAGTTGTTGACGGGAGAATACCTGGCCGGGATGACTCATTAATAAATACAGCAAGCCAAACTCTGTCCTTGTCAGAGAAACATCTTCTCCATCTGCCGTAACGGATTTCTGCTTCAGGTTGATGGTAAGACCTTTGTAACTGATACTGTCAGAAGGTTCGGCTTCTTTGTCGGATATTCTAGTGAGGACAGCTTTTACCCTGGCAATTACCTCACGTACGGAGAACGGCTTGGTGACATAGTCGTCGGCTCCCAGATTAAATCCCTGTAAGGTGTCCTCTTCATTATCTTTGGCAGTCAGGAAGATGATGGGAATCTTTGCTGTCTCTTCTCTTGACTTTATTTGCTTGGCCAACTCAAATCCTGATATACCAGGCAACATAATGTCAAGTAATAATAGGTCGTAAGATCTGATATCTTTATTCTGTGCCTCCTCTGCAGAGTAGACTGTATCTGCCTCAAATCCTGCCGCAGACAAATTATATTGTAAGATCTCACAAAGATCTTGCTCGTCATCAACTACCAGTATTCTTTTCTTTTCCATATTGCAAAGATACAAAAAGTGAGCGCAAAAACAAAGAAAAAATGTTTTTTATTTTTTTTGCCGAACGAAAGTATCTTCGACGAAGTCAAATGTACAAATAATTAATATAATAATTATTTAGAAAAGAGTGGATTTTACTGACCGACGCGTGCCTCTACAACATTCACGACATAGTCTCCGAGCTTTTCCAGTTCTCCCACCATATCACCATATAATGTTCCTACCGTATAACTGTATTTACGGTCGTTGACATCACGGATGTTGTCCGATTTTAATCGATCACGCATCTGGTTGATGTTGTTCTCCAACTGATAGGTCTCATGAATGTTATGTTTGGATGGATGACCGTGCATCATATTGCACATCTGGGCTAATGCCTTGTCACAAAGGGCCATCATCGACTGAGTCTTGAGGATCAGTTCTGAAGACAACTCGTATCCTTGCTGTTGGCGGCGTCTCATCATACGTGCTAAATTGTAGCAGGCATCACCGATAGACTCCAACTCGCTGACTTCTCGCATCATCTGACGGATCTTCATCTTTGTGTCGTCACTCAAGTGACCTTCACCAACCTGTTCAAGATACCGAGCAATCTCCAGCTCCAGACGGTCGGTCATGTCTTCTTCCTTCTCTATCTGCGTAAATAACTCAGTAAAGGCTTTTTCATCTTTCTCCAGAAAGAGTTTTTGAACATCCGCAAACATCTCACGTGTGTTCTCTGCAAAACTGGATGTCTCTTTCTCTGCTTGCAACACTGCGATCTCAGGCGTTTGGATAAGGTTTGCTCTGATATAACGCAACTTAAAGGTGTCTTTTTCTTCTTGTACTTTTTCTGGAAGGATTCTGCAGACGGCCTTTTCCAACTGGGGGATAAACCAGATGAGGATGGCTGTGTTCGTTACGTTAAAACAGGTGTGGAACATAGCAAGTACCACTGGCAAACGCTCTGCTTGGCCACCAATAGCAGGATCGTAACCTACCAGTTTACAGACTATGTCAACAAAGGGATAGAAGATGAGTAATACCCAGATGACACCAAACACATTGAAAAGCAAGTGGGCCAGCGCCGCCCTGCGTGCCTGTGTACCAGAACCTAATGCAGCAAGGTTGGCAGTTGCTGTTGTTCCGATATTCTCACCCATCACCAGGGCAATACCCAGGTAAATGGGCAGTACACCGGTAGAACAGAGTAGGATAGTGATAGCCATCACTGCGGCAGAAGACTGCACGATACAGGTGATAAGCGTTCCGATAGCTAAAAATGCGATGATGGTAAGATAACTATTGACATCGAAAGAAGAAAAGAAATCCACGACAGCCGGGTTGTGTCCCAGATCCATCTCCTTTCCTGTTGTGCTCAGCATTACTAACGACAAGAACATAAAAGCAATACCAAAAAGGAAGTCACCAATATATCGTCGTTGTTTCTGGTAGATCAATACCAACCCGATGAAGAAAGCGGGGAAGACGATCATCGTCAGATCAAGCGAATAACCCAGTGACATGATCCAGGCCGTAAGTGTCGTTCCGATGTTTGCTCCCATGATGACACTGATGGCTTGGGCAAGGGTAAGCAAACCTGCTGATACAAAGGAGACCGTCATAACCGTTGTGGCGGATGATGATTGCACAGCGCATGTGACAAGTGTTCCTGTAAGCATGCCGGTAAAACGGTTGGTCGTCATCTTACCTAAGATATATCTCAGTTGTGGTCCAGCCATCTTCTGCAGGGCATCACTCATCATTCGCATTCCATAAATCAGCAAACCAAGTGCGCCCAGCAGCTTGATGGACGTTGATAGGTAGTCCAGAATCGTTGTCATAATCTTTTCATTTTATATTTGCAAAGTTATGACCAAATCATTAATTCAGTAGTAATAATTCGTTACATTGCTATTACAGCCCGTAAATGTAATGTGCTTGTAATGATTGCTGCTATATCTGAAAGAACCTGAACTGCTGTTCGTTATATTCCCATGCTACGACATGGAAGTGAATAAGGCGGGCTAACAGTGTAATCACTTTGTGGCGAGGGATTCGTGAGCGGCGTACTATCTGATTGAGCGTCGGTCTGTCATCGCCGATAATACTGAGCAGTTGACTGACCGTTTCGGTATATGTCATGATTGCTCCGTCTTCTCTTTGTGCCTCACGCCATAGAGCCAGATGTACGGGGGAAGCAACGATATTCTCATCGGCGATGCGGATATAGGCACGCCCTTTCTCATCTTCGTCGGTCTTTGCATAGATAGGCCGTTTGTCAGAAGGTGGAATAGTGGCTACGACGATAGTGCGCCCCTCTACGCGGTATGTGTCGAACGTGATGCTTGCCTCCGGTCGACAATAGCGCCATGCTGCCTTGTGCATCATATAGATCTCTTCCTCAGAACGTACACCAGAGAGATGACCGTCATCGCGAACACCAATCAGTAACCTGCCACCGTCGGTATTGGCAAAGGCCGATACAGACCGAGCCAGTTTCTCCGCATCGGTAACCCGGTATTTGAAGTCCTGCTGTTGATGTTCTCCCTCTTTGATGAGGCGAAGAAGATATTGTCTGTCGTCCATAGCTCACAAAGATTATTATTCTCTTCTCATCCACTCATGGCGCTCATCTTCCGACATCTTTTCGATGGCATAGCGCAGCATGGTGCGTGACATCTCATGAGCATGCTGTCGTAGAAAATCACGAAGCAGCTCCATGGAGACACGTTTGCCCATCTCGCGTAACATCCATCCCACAGCCTTCTGCATGAGATCGTGTGGATGATGCAGATGTATCTCTGCATAGCGCAGGCACCATGAGGGGTCACCTTGCTGGGATGTTTTCCATGTGCAGACCATACTCATGCGCTGCCGCCAGAGATTATTACTATGTGCTAATTCGTCGATCAACTGACGCTTATAACCTTCTGTGCCATCACCCATATGAGTAGGCAGGAGTATCCAGTGACCGAGAATCTTTGGGGCTGAAAGATCTACCAAGTCCCAGTTGTTGGCTCTTTCTGCATACTGCAGATATAGCTTTACGATCTCATCACGTTTCAAGATAGCGGCTTCGTCGTTTAGGAATCGCTTAGTGACAAGTCGTTCAAACTGATCAACCATGATCAGCAAACCGCATAGTCTCACCTCATGCCACTTTGACATCAGTAACTCAGGGACCTCCTCTATTGAGAAGTCCTTGGCAACGCTCTTAACTACTTCACGTGTCTGAGGAACCTTCAATCCTAAGAACTCATCGCCCTCACCATATTCACCTGGTCCTGTCTTGAAGAATCCCATTAACACCCTTCGCTGTTCTTCGTTGTACAGCGACTCCATATACGCAATAATCTCTTTTGCTTTCATCTTCTGCAAAGATAAGTCTTTTCCGTAGACTTTCCTAAAATAATCACTTATTTTCTTTATTCATCAGGCTTTTCTATATTCTTCTGTATTCTTTTCTATAATCTTCTATAACCTTCTCTATATTCTTCTTTATAAGTTATCTCATTCCGTTGACATCTAAGTATCCGTAAGATCGCCCTCTTGCTGGTAATACAAAAGAACCCGTATAAACACTATGTCTATACGGGTTCTCTAATGAATTATTTATTGCTAATTATCTCGGATTACTTCACCTCCTCGAAAACGACTTTAACTGACTATCAATGCGTTAGCACCGGATGTTGCACACATGTCGAAAAAACGGAAATAACCATTGATAATCAACATGTTACAAAATCATTGAAAAGGTATGAATTTCTCCCCAAACAACCAAAAGAAAACACAGAAAAAATCACAAGCCTGATGATTTTTCTTGATTCGGATTGCCTTCTTCAAGTTTGCCTATCTTATATTTCTGCCAATGTTGCCACTTTTTTAATCCAGCCCATTCTCCTTTATATCCTTCAGATAAACAAAGAGAATATTCCCCAAATCGATATTCAATCAATTTTTAAGTGCGATTTTTGTAGTTTTCTTGCAAAAATCGAACTTAAATCGCAATATATATATTTTTCGCTTGTTCCCTACTGAATGGATGTTCCCGCGCTCGGCTTTGCTGCTTTGCCAAGCAAAGAACGTTCTTTGCTTCCTTCATGAATGGGGATTGCACCCAAGCTATGCAACAGATAATGGCGGTAATGTTGGCGGTAAAAATGGCAATGTCCCCAGTTTGTCCCTAGCTTGTCCCCAGCTTTGTCACAAGTCTTGTCACAAGCTTTGTCACAAGTCTTGTCACAAGACGAAGAAAAGGATGCAAGTATTGATGCAAAAGATGCAACCTCCAGTTCAAAGGTTGCAAGTTTGGCGGACAATGGACGAAATAGCGCAATTCACAAACAGAGACAAGGACTATATAAGGAACCCCATTGATAGTCAAAAGGACTTCAATAGTTACGTATAATTACTCATTAAAGGATACAAAAGTGAAGAAAAAGGCATAAAAGTGATTGTATTTTGCAGAAAAGATGATTTTCCTTCGTTATTTCGTGGGAAATTAGCTAATTTTGTACGAGTAAATTATAATAAGGTACAACCTCAGCACAATAAGAATGGAAAATAGAATCAAAGTAGTTCTCGCGGATAAGAAGAGGACAAACAAGTGGTTATCCGAGCAGTTGGAATGTGCACCTACTACTGTGAGTAAATGGTGTACAAATGCCAGTCAGCCACCTATGGAGACATTCGTCAAGATTGCAGAACTCCTCGAAGTCGATATAAACGAACTGTTGAGGATAGAGAAAAGCAAGTAATCGTATTAAAGGGTAGATGGTGTATACCTTTAAGTGGTAAAACTGTAAGAAAAGCAAGCATGGATATAATAGAATCAAAACCAATGCCACATTTCAAGAAAGGCGATGCTTTTGTAGAAAGCACTCCGCACCCTCTCGTTTTCATGGAGGTTAACGAGGTGGAAGTGGGACCTGGCGATAAAGACTTCTGCATTGTAACATGGTACTCTCTTAACGAAAGTGGTCTCAATGCTCAGCGTCGATTCCCTATGGTTGCTGTTGATGGAGGGTTCTGCAACTTCGAACCAATCTCTCGGAAACTTCTCAAAGAGGTCAAAAGCCTGATGCGTCAATTTGATGTGGAAGTAAAACTGCTGACGGATAAGAAAAAAGCGAAAGCACTATGCAAGGAATATAATCGCAAGTTGACAGAGATACTCCCCGATGCCGAAGAAAGACTTGCGATAGCAGAGCAAGAAGCAAAGAAGATTGTGACATACAAATGGCTCGACTGCACCGATGACAATTACTGGGTGGAAGAAGATCCTGACCTCAATGACATGTACGTTACACTTGTCTGTTACTCTTCCGAATCACACGATGATGAGAATGACGAAACCATTACCGTACAGTTCCTCTATCTGCATGATGACTGCCCGTATGACTGGGATACGCTTGCAAAATGTGGGGCCAAGTATATGGTGATAGAGAGACCGGAGAAGTAAATCATATTGATGTGATTATAGTTGGTGGAGAAATAGAAGAACAACAAGTAGATATGGCAAAGAAATCAACAAAGAAAGAAGAAACACTGAACCTTGACAATATATTGTTCAAGTGTCGAGATATACTAAGACAAGCAAAGAACTCTGGATCGTTCTTTGAAAAGCGTGATATGATGCTGACTCTCGTGTTCCTCCGCTTTATGGGCGAGAAATACGAGGATGGCGTGGCTTCACTTCGTCAACGACTCATTGAGGAAGGGTTAGATCCAGATAACGAGGAGATTATCAAGGCTTTCTTCGATGATGCCACTTTTGCTGATGGTACCTTCGATTTGCCGGTAGAGGCTCGTTGGTCAACTATCATCAATACGGCTGCACCTCAACTGAATGTGGCACTTGATACCGCGCTGCGCAGTATCGGCGAAACGAACCCCACGCTGAAGGGCTGTTTCGTGGAAGGTACGTTCACCCAGCGCAATCTTGGAGCCAACGACATGAAGAAGATTGTGGACGAGGTCAACAAGATTAGCCACAAGACTTTTGGTGAGGAAAAGGACCTGATAGGCCGCGTATATGAATACTTCCTGAAGGAGTTTGCTGTTAATGCGACGAAGGAGGAAGGCGAGTTCTATACACCACATGATGTTGTTCAACTCATCGCTACTGTTATTGAGCCGTTTGACGGCACATTGTACGACCCGTGTTGTGGCTCTGGAGGTATGTTTATTCAGAGCACCGACTTGGTAAAAGCCAAACAAGGCGACATCAGTCGTATCAATGTATATGGACAGGAGAAGGAGGCTGCCACCTATCGTCTGGCAAAGATGAACCTCGCTCTGCGCGGTATCAGTCATAATCTGGGTTCTGAAAGTGATTCTACTTTCACCAACGACCTGCATAAAGGTCTTTACTTTGACTATATCATGGCAAATCCTCCTTTCAACTTGAAAGGTTGGTATAATGACAACTTGAAGAACGACCCTCGGTGGACTGATTATGCTACTCCACCGGAGAGCAATGCCAATTATGCATGGATTCTGCACATGCTTTCTCACATGAAACCTCTTTCAGGTGTAGCTGGTTTCTTATTGGCAAATGGAGCATTAGGTGATACGGATGCCCTTGAAATACGCAAGGAACTTATAAAGAACGATAAGGTGGAGGCCATCATTATCTTGCCAAGGGAGTTGTTCATCACGACAGATATCAGCGTTACCTTCTGGATTCTCAATCAGAACAAGAAGGGTGGCAAGTATCATGGTCGTCAACTTCGCAACAGGGAGCACGAAATACTCTTTATGGATTTGCGCCAATGGACGGAGAATCCTGTTAAGGGCGAGCAGAAGAAAAAGGTACGTCTCATTACGGAGCAAATTCAACGCGTAGCAGACATCTATCATCAGTGGCAGTCTGAGGGAACGGACGGAAACAACTTTGCAGTGCCAGAACTGTATCGCAGCGTGGGCATTGGCGAGATTGAACAGAATGGCTGGACGCTTGTGCCAAGCAAGTACATTGAGTTCATCGACCACGATTTGGAGATAGATTATCCCAAAGAGATGGCTCGCATTCAGCAGGAGATGAAAGAACTGATGCAGCGCGAGAAAGAATCACAAAAGATGCTTGAAGAAGCGTTTAAAGGTATAGGCTATGGGATTGAGTAAATATAAATTGGGTGAATTGATAGAATTGGTTGAAGAAACTAATTCTGATGAACTATTTGATTCTGATGATGTACGGGGAATAAGCAATCTGAAAGAAATGATGAGTACAAAGGCGGATTTGAATGGCCGTGACTTGTCAAAGTTTCAGATTGTAAGACCTGGTACTTTTGTATTTAATCATCGTACTTCCCGTAATGGCAGTAAATTCAGTATTACTTACAATTATGATTCCAGACCACATATTTTTACGGAGGATTATGTTGCATTTCGTGTCAAGGAAGATTGTGATGATCTTCTTCTGAAAGAATGGTTATATATGTATTTCTGTAGAGCAGAGTTTGATCGATTTGTTATCACAAACTCATGGGGTAGTTCTACAGAATTCTACAACTGGGAAGATCTTTGTGACATTGACATCACCCTCCCATCCATTGAACAGCAGCGTAAATACGTTGATGTTTATTTGGCTCTCCAAAACAATCTTGCTACCTATCAAAGCAAAGTAGAAGAATTGAAACTTGTATGTGATGGGTATATTGAGGATTTAAGAAGAAGGATGCCTTCTAGAAGAATTGGTGAGTACATCGTTGAGTCAAATACAAAAAATAGTGATAACAAAATAAAAGAAGTAAGGAGTGTCTCTGTTACGAAAGAGTTTAAACTTACAAATGCAAAGGTTAACAAGAACGAATTAAGAAACTATCTTGTTGTACGCCCTAAGGAAATAGCCTTTGTTCAAACAACAGGTAATGAAAAAGTGTTGGCATTTGCTTATAATGACCAAGAGTATCCTGTTGTTGTATCCTCTGTTGACAAGGTATTCAAATCAAAGGACGAGAACACCTTAGACCTACAGTTTTTGTCTCTTTATCTGTCAAGAAAAGAGTTCGACCGCTATGCACGTTTCAATTCATGGGGAAGTGCAAGAGAGGTGTTCACGATGGATGATATGAACGATGTGGAAATCCCAATCCCAGGCATTTCTGTTCAACGTGAGATTGTCAACATTCATAAGTGTTATATCGAGCGCCAACGCATAGCAGAAGCACTCAAAGAACAAATTAAAAATATATGCCCCGTGCTGATAAGAGGAAGTTTAACAGAATAAAAAAAGAGAACTATGTATTTAGAGAAAATTATCTTCGACAATAGGGCTCCTTTTGAACATCTTGAAATAGATTTCAAAAGTTGTGGAGTTAATGTACTAACGGCAATAAATGGTAAAGGTAAAACATCCATATTATCACATATTACAGACGCTTTCTATGAACTTGCAAGACCTGCCTATCCACAAGAATTCGAGGGGAAGGAAAATAAACTATATCGTATATCCTCACCATTGTATAATATAACTTCAAGCAAACCATCAATAGTATACTTTAGATTCAAAGATGGTGAAGATAAGTATGATTATATTGATGTACGTGATAAATGTACTAAGGAACAATATGATGCTACGATAGATGTAGACAATAAGATAGATTATAACAATTTTCAGAAAAGGCTAACGCAGCAAAACTTCTCCAAATATTGGAATGTTCAAAACAATGATATAAGGAAGAAATTGTTTGAACAAAATGTGTTAACATACTTCCCATCATATCGTTTTGAATTACCCGCATACTTAAATGATTCCTATTCTAATCCCTTAAAATACTCTATTGATAGTAAATTTAGTGGGTATTTACCGAATCAAATAGAGGTCATTTCGGACATTACTTCCTTTTCAAATTGGTTGTTAGATATCTTATTAGATATGAAACTTGGCGAGAAAACACAATTTTATAAAGATAATAACAATAATGTTTTCCCGATAACCATACCAGCACAAGAGAAAACGCTTTTGGATAATTTAAACAATATTCTTTCTAACACTCTTTCATCAAAAAAATACAATGGACGTGTGAGATTCGGAATAGGAAAGAGAAATGAAGGATTGACAAGAATAGCGATAATAAATGATGTTGATAACAACCATCATTATCAGGTATGTCCTTCAATATTTCAATTATCTTCTGGAGAATTAGCATTAATTTCTATCTTTGGTGAAATCATTCACCAAGCCGATAACAATGTAAACAACATCCCTCTTGAAAATATTAAAGGCATAGTTTTAATTGATGAAATTGAGAAGCACTTGCATATTACTTTACAAAAGGAAATATTGCCTAAGATGTTTGCTTTATTTCCCAAAGTGCAATTTATTGTGAGTTCTCATTCTCCATTTTTGAATATGGGATTAGCGGCAGAGTTATCGGGAAAACACATGATTTTTGATTTAGACCATAATGGTATTTCTTGTTCTGCGACAGAGAATGAGCAATATGAGGAAGTTTACAATATGATGATTGGCGAAAACAAACGTTTCGCCAAACAATGTGAGAATTTGACAGAGAAATTAAAATCATTGACAAAGCCTTTGATTATAACAGAGGGTAAAACAGACATTAAACATATATTAAAGGCAAAAGAAAAATTGGGCGTTACGGATTTAGATTTTGATACTATACAAGAAGATCAACAGCCAGATGGAGAAACCAACTTGAATAATTTGTTAAAACAATCAGCTCATCTAGGGAACAAAAATATTATTATTGGTATTTTTGATCGTGATATAAAGAAAACAGTTGAAGATATAGAAAAGAATGGGCAGCAAGTAAAAGACTTTGGTAACAATGTCTATGCTTTTTGTATCCCTCTTCCTGAATCTCGAAGAATGAACGGAGAAGAAGATATTTCTATTGAGTTCCTATTTAGCGACATCGAAATACACACTAAATTGAAAAATGGTTGTAGTTTGTACTTCGGTGATGAATTCTCCGCAAGAACAGGTAGACATAAAAATGATAAAACGCTTACACTGTCAAATCAATCAGATAGGGGCAAGCATAAAATTGTTGAAAATAATGGAGGGCAAGCTGTTTATAATGAGCAAGAAGAAAACATATTAGCAAAAAAAGATGATTTCGCAAATGCCATATCATCAGATGAAATAGAAATCTCGGAAGAAAGCTGGAATAACTTCAAGCCTATTTTTGAGACAATCAGGTCAATTCTACGGAAGGATTAAAAATCTCACAGCAGAGAATAATCATTATTACGAAGAAATCTAAAGCAAGGGATTATGGCAAAATTAAAGAACATCAACGGCCACTTCGTGGAGAGCGATTACGAGAATGCTCTCATCGCTTTCCTTGAAAGAGAAGATTGGCAATACCTTTATGGTGACTCTATAGCAAGAGCCAACAGGAAAGAAGTGCTCAATATGGAAGACCTGCTTCAGTTCTTGAAAGGCAACAATAAGAACGTGAAGGACGAGGAACTGCAACGTATAGCGGATAACGTGAGGCTAGTGGGTGCCGATTCTGATTTTGCCACATTGCATAAGGTCTATAAGTGGATGGTGAATGGTGTGCCAGCCGTTGATAAAGACGGAAGGCCAACGACTGTCAACTTGATAGACTTTTCGTGCTTAGATAATCCGCAGGCTAAGAATACAAATATATTCCGAGTAGTCAATCAGTTCACCGTGGAATACATGAACAATGGCGTGACAAAGAATCGTCGTCCTGATGTGCTGCTATACGTAAACGGAATACCCGTCTGCGTGATAGAACTGAAGAATCCTGCAGATGCCAATGCCACGATTGAAGATGCCTGGGAACAAATCAATATCCGCTATTGGCGAGATATTCCAGGACTGCTTCATTACTGTCCTTTGTCTTGTATCAGCGATGGTGTGAAGACACGATTAGGTACAGTACGTACACCTTACGAACATTTCTATGCTTGGCGGCGCGTAGAGAATGGCGATAAAGTAAGCACCATGCCTTTCGACGAGTTGGAGACAATGGTGAGAGGTGTCTATCGTCCTGATAGGTTTTTGGAGATATTCAGAGACTATGTGTATTTCCAAGATGAGAACTTTGACAGCGATGAAAAGGAAATAGTGTGCCGCTATCCACAGTTCTTTGCCACACGACTGCTCAGGGAGAGTGTCATCAAATCGGTGAAGACAAAAAGCGGTAAGGGTGGAACTTACTTTGGAGCCACAGGATGTGGTAAGACCTATACGATGGCATTCCTTGCCCGGCAGCTCTCATTGCGTTGTGCAGCCGAGATAGGTTCACCTACGATACTGATGATTGTTGACCGCGAAGACCTTCAGAAGCAAGGTGCAAAACTCTTTACCAAGAGCACTGAGTTTTTGGGCTTGGGCGAGGTTTCAGTTGTGCCAAGCCGCAAAAAGCTTCGTGAAGAACTTAGTCTGAGAGACAGCGGTGGTTTCTTCATCTGCACTATCCAGAAGTTCTGCGACAGGAAGGATGACCCCATCGGACTTGTCAATGAACGAAGCAACATCATTTGCTTCAGCGATGAAGCACATCGCACACAGATTGAAGGCTCAAAGCGTATTCAGTTCAGCGAGGATGCTGACGAGAATATGCGTGCCATGATATCAAAGCCATACGCCAAGGTTCTGCGCGAAGCCTTGCCAAACGCAACATTCGTAGGCTTTACAGGAACACCCATCGCTGAAACCTACCAGACTTTCGGTGACGAAATTGACCGCTACACGATGGACCAGGCTGTCGCTGATAAGATAACTGTACCTATCAAGTATCATCCACGCATTGCCAAAGTGTTGCTGAATCAGGAGAAAGCCAAAGAGATCGAGGCTTATTATGCCAAGTGCGCCGATGAAGGTTCTACCAAAGAAGACATTGCAAAGAGCAAGAAGGCCATGAGCTCGTTAGAGATGATTCTTGGCGAGCCCGACCGACTGGAAAAACTTGCCGTTGATATACATGACCACTACGTATCTTCCGTAGCCAACGACCCCGACAGAGTGCAGAAAGCAATGATAGTATGCTCAAATAGGAAGATTGCATACGACCTGTTGTTGAAGTTCAAGGCTCATTATCCTGAGTGGTTTGATGAGAGAAAAACGCCAGAAGGTGTCAATGTTTCGCCAGAAGAGCTCAAAGAGCTGAAGGAAATGCCTACTATCGCCATGGTAGCCAGTGTAGGAAGCAACGATGCTGCAGACATGTACAATTATCTTGGAGGAGTGAAGAACGACCAACGTTCGGAAGATTTGGATGCTGCCTTCAAGCAGGAGCATTCCAACTTCCGTATCGTCATTGTGGTGGATATGTGGATAACTGGGTTCGACGTGGAATGCCTTACCTATATGTATAACGATAAGCCGTTGCAGAAACATTCGTTGATACAGACCATCAGCCGAGCTAACCGAAAATACCCTGGCAAGGAGTATGGCTTGATAGTTGACTATATCGGCATTCGTGACCAGATGCTGGAAGCCAGGAAGATGTATGGTGGCGACAATTCTGTTGCATTGACCGAAGATGATATAGAACAGGCTACTCTCATTTTCCGTGAGTACATGGAGATTCTGAAGACATTGTTCAGAAATTATGACTTGACTCCATTCCTGAATCCGGAAACCGACCCGGCAACAAGATACACTCTGTTGGCAAAGGCAGCGGAGTTTGTCTTCTCATCAAACGAGAACTTTAACTCTGTCAGCAAGGATGGAAAGAAAACGAAGAAAGTTACTTTCAAGACCTATTTCCTGCAAAATGTGAAGAGGATGCGAAAGGCTTATGATCTTTGCCAGCCTTCGGGAGAACTCAGCGAGGAGGAGTCGGCATTGGCACAATGCTTTATGGCTATTGCCGGTATGGTCTATAAGATGAATGGAACCGATGCTCCAGACACTGACACCATGAATCGCCGTGTGGCAAAGATGGTGGAAGAGGCCTTGAAGTATAACAATGTGGAGAGCATTCTTGAAGAGGGTGAGGAAATGGATATTTTCGGACCTGAATTCACAGAAAGGCTTGAAGACATCAAGATGCCAGCCTCAAAACTTGAAATGCTGATAAAACTTCTTCGCAAACAAATCACAGAATATGGTAAGACCAATCAGGTTGCCTCGAAGAAATTTCAAGAAATGTTGGAGGCTACCATTCAGGAGTACCACGACAGGCGCAAATTCTTGTCCGAACAAGAAGCTGGTGCAACCCAGGAAGCCACTGCGGAAAGTATCATCAAAAATGCCACTGAGCAGGCTCTGAACATTCTCAAAGGTATGCAAGCCGACCGTGAGAGTTTTCGTAAGTTGGGACTAACCTTTGAAGAGAAGGCTTTTTATGATATTCTGATTCACCTAAGAGATAAGAACAACTTCGAGTACGGAGAAGACAAGGAGGTTGATGGTATTGTTGTCAATGATAAGTGTAAAAGTCTTGCATGTAAGATTCGAGAGATTATTGATGCAAAATCTTCCTTTGCCGATTGGCTCAATAACCAGCGAGTTCGTGACCAGTTGAAACAAGACATCAAGATTTGCCTTGTTAAGAATGGCTATCCACCACAGTACACTCCAGAAGTGTTCCGTGAGGTGATGGAACAGGTGGAGAATTTCAAGGAAAATGAGATTGTGGATGATAACGATGGTAAGACCGTTCCCACACCTGTCATTTCCATGTATGCTCCGATTGAAGAAGAAGGCGAGATGATGATGGCTGCTGAAGATATTTTTATCTATGGTAGTATTCCTGTTGACCTGCCAAAAACAAAACGAGAGGAGTTGGTCAATGGCAACTTGGACTTGGTCTTGATGTACGCCATCGGTAGTGGAGCTCGACAGAAAACGGAGTCTGCTGGAAAAATTGCATTGGGTCTAAAAGAAGGTATGCTGAAAGATGAACAGATGGCGGCATACAAGAGCATCAAATACTTGATGTTCCATTACTGGAGTAATCCGAAGGCTTATATGTTGGCCAAAGAACCAGTGTTAGTTGACAAGGATGCCGTTCCATCTGAATACTTGATCCGCATGGAGAAGGATGCAGTAAAATATCTATTACTGGATTACAACCCCCAACAATCTACAGATTTGGGTGCCATCAATATTTTGAAGACCCAGCGAAGAGGTGAAATTCGATATCTTCCATTTGTAACCACATTAGACAGTATTGTAGATGAATAGAATCGTTCTCATAGGAAATGGCTTCGACTTGGCTCACGGTCTAAAAACCAGTTATAAAAACTTTATCGACTGGTATTGGAAGGACTGGGGAGAGAAGCTTTTGCATGGTCTAAATAGAACAGAGACGGACGGATTGTGCTCATTCAAATTAAAAGAAAACGTAAATTTGGCAAATTGGGCTTATGTATGGGGATTTCGCTACCAGAGGAAAAATCCCTTTGTCCCATGGAATCCCATTGACGTAATAAGTATAGCCAAAGAAGATAAAGATTTATGCGATTATTGGACAAGTCCTTTCCTTCAACAAATATGTAAAAGTGTTGAAACGAAGAAGTGGGTAGATATTGAGAATGAGTATTATGATTTGTTGTCTAAATGTGCTTTAAAAGGAAATACTGAAACTACTGTCGAGGAATTGAATCAACAGCTTCATACATTGCAAGAGAAACTTGTTCAATACTTAAGTTTAGTAAATAACACTGATACCAAGATTTATGAATCTATCTGGAACAAAATATACTCTCCAATCAATCCGAAAGAAATCTCTGTTGAGAAGTTCTTTCAGTTAAAAGAGTATATTGACTGGTGTGTGAAACAGGACAATTCATACTGGGCAAGTAAAATGCAAAGATACAAAGAGGAATTTAATTCTGATTATGTGGATAGTTACAAAAGGGATTATCACGAAAATTACTACGTGGATTATCCAAGGCCTTTTATGCTGCCTGATCATATAATGCTTTTAAGTTTCAACTATACAAAAACGGTTCATTTATACCATAATCAGAACTTTTCCCTTAATTACATACATGGTGAATTAGACAAACCACAAAATATAATATTTGGATATGGTGATGAAATCGATGAAAATTATCAGGCACTGAAAAATCTGAATGACAATGGATGCCTATGCAATTTGAAAACCATTAAGTATTTGGAGACTGATAATTATAGGAATGCATTGGCATTTATGGATTCTGCACCATATCAAGTATGTATTATGGGGCATTCATGTGGTAATTCTGACAGGACACTGCTTAACACTCTTTTTGAGCACAAAAACTGTTTATCCATCAAGCCATACTATTATATAAAGGAAGATGGCACGGACAATTATCTTGATATAATACAGAATATCAGTCGAAATTTCACTGATATGAAATTGATGAGAGATAGAGTAGTTAATAAAACATATTGTGAGCCTCTTACTTAGATTCTTCCATTAATAGGAGTTAGCTAAAAATAGTACAGATATGAATAAAGATAATATACAAGAAAACAAATACAAAGTTCAGGATCTTGACGAATACATTCGCCAAGGCGAGCCACAGAAGCGTGAGCGTAGTGAAGCTTGGAAGGTTGCTATAGGGCTTCAACAGGTTGATAGGCTCCAGACCTCTGACTATCTGCTTGATACTGCCAAACGACATATCGAGGGGGACATCAGTATCATTGAGGCAAAGCAACTTATCGACTCATACTACAAGTCTGCATCTGGACGAAAGGTTATAGAGAATGACCGAACAGAAGAGGCTGACAAGGTGGCTGCACGTATAACTGAACTGATAGAGGAAAAAACCTTTTCGTTTACTCCTGCTCAGTTGATTTCTATACATCGTCGCTTGTTTGACGGCATCTATAAGTTAGCTGGTCGCATTCGTG